>Ga0209958_1000573_pt1 | contig 56845 bp, 51 predicted proteins | sample ThiBio_inoc_plan_FD_183942 | JGI IMG/M metagenome (GOLD analysis project Ga0209958, IMG submission 183942) | Wastewater bioreactor microbial communities from Cape Town, South Africa - Thiocy_inoc_plan (SPAdes) | ecosystem: Engineered > Bioremediation > Thiocyanate > Unclassified | place: South...
AGTCAACAGGTAATTTCGATATTTTTAAAACTTATCAACCAACTCAAGAACCTAACCATTTTAGCCAAATCCTTGTTTATCAACAAGTTTTTATCTGCATCACCGCCGATGGATGTGCATTCTACAGCATTCCAGACCCAATACAACCCCCTTTCTTAATCTTTTTATTTAAGTGAACATTTTTTAGACTGATTAGTTACTTTTTATCTATTTTCTTTGTCGATAAGAACTTTTTTTAAACAATTAAGTTAAGTAGAATATGTCTCTTGCTTCACATTTTTTGGCATTTTTGATTGAAAATACGGTTTATTAGTAAAAAAGTACAATTACTGTTGCTTTTAGCGTCAATCGCTACGAGCCAGATTTGTTACGCCATTTCAAATCATAATTTTTATGAATTAGCATTAACCATATTGAGTTATAGCAAGTGGTCGAATACATCTCGCCCAATTATTTGTGTAATAGATAATACTGAGGCTTCGAATCAATTTCAGTCCAATATTAAACAACTTGGATATGACTATCAGGTGCAGGCTGTTAATTCAAAAGATTTTCAAAAAACAGAATGTCATGTTGTGTATTTCTCAACAACAACACCGCAACAGCAACAAAACTTGATTCAAGCTTATCCATCGCGTTCATTACTTTCATTAAGTATCAATAACCCTGCATGTGAAATCGGCAGTATTTTCTGTTTATACAACAAAAAGACCTCTTCTACATTTAAAGTAAATCTAGATGCTTTGAGTTACTCCAAAGTTCATATCGACCCCCGAGTCTTAATCTTGGCGAAGAATACGGAGTAATTAAAGTGATTTCGAATTTATATCAATCTACTTCGCTACATGCTTTATTCCGTAAATCTCAATTTACGATTTTTGCAATTACTTTTTTAATTTGCTCTTGTACTTTTGCAACAATTTCCATGTTTACCATGGAAACTTATGCTAAACAGAATTTGCAACTATTAAGTCAAACCGTACTTGAACGTATTCAACCTGCTGTCGTTTTTAAAGATAAAGGTGCTATTGATCAAATCTTAGCTGACTATACAACCGATCATGCTATTCGCAGTATTCATGTGTATGACCCAGAACATCAATTATTAGCAGAAAGTACTAAGCAAATAGCACATACCTCATTTTTACAGAGCATATTAGATCGTTGGTTCTTGCACGACCCAATTAAACTTATTGTGATGCATCATAAGAAAAAAGTTGGTGAATTGGTTTTATATGGTAGTTCTGAAAACATTTTACATTTTTTAAAGACCATCATTATTGGCTTAGCCATATCAATGTTTTTTATCGTGATTGCACTTTTATGGTCCGTTAATCTTACCTATCGCCAAATCATGCAAGCGATCAAACCATTAACCCATATTGCTCAATTAGTGAGTGATCAGAAAGCTTACAACTTACGCTTCCCCAATAACCATATTAAAGAGTTTCAAAATCTGAATACGGTATTTAATGAGCTCTTAGAAGAAATACAAGTTTGGCATACTCATTTACAGAAAGAGAATCTCCAACTTTCATTTCAAGCTCACCATGATCAGCTCACAGGTTTACCTAATCGACACTACTTTTATGAAGAATTACTCAATATTTTTAAAAATAAGCAATTTCGTCACAATTCTGCACTGATTTTCATAGATAATAATAAGTTTAAAGCAATTAATGATCATTATGGTCATCTTGCTGGTGATGCGGTATTAAGAGAAATGGCAAATCGATTAATGCAGTCTGTCAGACAAGAAGACTTTATTGCTCGTTTGGGTGGTGATGAATTCGCAATCATTTTGCATACCATCCATCATTCTGATTACTTACAAACAATCGCTGAAGGTTTACTAGCAAGTTGTGATGAGCCTTTGGATTTTAACGGTCAACTTATCCATTTTAGCTTTAGTTTAGGGATTGCATTTTCACAGTTTGCAGACAATCCAGATGATTTAGTCATGCAAGCAGATCAAGCAATGTATAAAGCTAAAAATTTAAATCCACATTGGTTTCTTTATAAACCAGAAATTTAGGACATGTTATGCGCGCTCACACTTTTAAGATCTCCTTTGTAGCATTACTCTGCCTAACATTGGCTGGCTGTTTAAGTTTTGGTCCTTTGAAATATCGTCAAGTCAAAATGCTAAAAAAAGAAGGTTTCGTTTTAACAGAAGAAGGCTGGAGTCTGGGTCTGCCTGAACGTTTACTTTTCGACTTTAATAAAGCAGATATTAAACCTGAAAATCAAAGAGAAATCGTTCGTCTTGCCAATCAACTAAACAAATATGATCTGCAAAAATTAAAAGTTGTGGGTCACACTGATGATATTGGTAATCCTGAATATAACCAGAAATTGTCTGAAGAACGTGCTCAAAGTGTTTCTTCGATTTTCATTCATCAGGGTTTCAAACCCAATAATGTCACTGTGATTGGTCGTGGTGCAAGCCAACCTTTCGTGCCAAATACGTCTGATGAGAACCGCGCGAATAACCGCCGAGTTACGATTATTATTATTCCTTAACTTCTAATTTTTTCAAAAAGCCAACTATTTAAAGTTGGCTTTTTTAATTTATATGAGTTCAATAATATCAATGGTCGGTGGAACTCGAAATCGAAATGGAACGCCAACCATTCCAGTTCCAACTGTTACAAATACATCAGCGTGTTCATGTGTATAAAAACCTTTTTTGTGCCCCAAGATAGACACTTTTTTCATAATATACGTTGTAATCCAAGGAAGTTCGATTTGCCCTCCATGTGTATGACCAGCCAGCATTAATGGTCGTGTAGGTAATGCTGGCACCATATCTACTGTATCAGGGTTATGAGATAAAATGAGCCATGGTTTATCTTGTGGTAAGTCTGGCATAAATCGCATATTTGCTTTACCTGCCCATAAATCACCAATTCCAATTAAGCGAAACTCATCAAAATCGATAATCTGCCCTTCTATATCAATCACATTATTCTTCTCTAATGCATCTTTTAATAATGTTTGTATAGGTGGACCAGGATACTGCTCATCATGGTTACCAGGGACAGAATATACTGGGGCATGAATTTGTTTTAGTACTGAGAGTTCCTGAATCAAGCGATTCTCAGGCTCATAAGTCCAATCGCCTGCAACCACCACAATATCTGGTTTAGCTTCATTTAACTTTTTAACAATGCTTTTTAATTGGCGTTCATGACCAGAAAACAATCCCACATGCATATCTGCAATTAAGGCCACTTTAACTGGTTGAATAAAATCACGATCTGGATTTAAACGGTATTGATGATAGTTAATATGAACCATATGTGGTTCAATAAATCGTGCATAAATCAATATGCTCGTTAAAAGGAAAACAAAAATACTCTCATGTAAACTGTAAAACTTAGACCAACCTGCATACAAGGTAAAAAACCAGAGAGGAACTAACAAATAAGAAAGATAAAATGCAGCTAGATGGACAAAAGCTTTGAAAGGATGAATCGTTTCAGTTCTTGCTTGATGAATCCATGCCTGAGCGAATGCCCACAAGGCTAAAACAATAAAAATAATATAAAAAACTAATATAACTGTGTCCGAATTCGACATTACCACTCTCATTAATCTGACATTAGGGCATACATCGCATCTCATATTTATAATTTTTGATGAAATGCTATACTCAAGTCCAACTTTTAATCAGTAAAGATTATGACGCAATTTTCTCATCTAAATCGCAAACATACAAAAATAAGTACAACTACTTACAATAAAAGTATGCTTGCGATTTATTGCAGTATTGCGATCACAATCACAGGATGCAGCACACTACCTAAACATAAAATAGAGCCAATACAACAATCTAACATTCAACAATTAGAAATAAATCAGACAACTTTGGCTCAGATCATTCAACCTTTAGAACAACAAAATCCTGGATTGACTGGTTATCACGTTTTATTTGAACCCCTAGAAGCGTTAGCAGCACGACTACGTTTAATTGATAAGGCAGAGAAAACCTTAGATTTGCAATATTATATTTGGGACAATGACAAAGTAGGTGCTCTTGCTTTGCATGCGCTGATTCGCGCAGCAGATCGTGGTGTCAAAGTGCGATTACTTATTGATGATAACAATGCAAAGAAAACTGAAGGAATCTTCTTAGCTCTGGCACAGCATCCAAATATTGAAGTTAAATTATTCAATCCCTATCGTTTTCGTAAATACCGTGCGCTTGATATGGTTTTAGACTTAAAACGTATCAACCGCAGAATGCATAACAAAAGTTTTATTGCAGACCAACAAGTTGCCTTGATTGGTGGACGTAATATGACGAATCAATACTACAACGTGAGTGATAACTATCAGTTTTCTGATGTCGATGTGATGTTGGTGGGCAAAGCGGTCAATGACATTTCACAATCTTTTGACGAATACTGGCATCACAGTTACGCTTACGATGTAAGGGAAATTGTCAATCAAAATGCTCATCGCTTAAGCTATGAGAGCCTAAAACAGCAACTTGATGAGCATTATAAGAGAGCAACGGTACAGAATTATCTTGATCTGACGGGCAACTCACAGGCAATTGATTCAATTATCAGTCGGGATATTCCTTTAAATTGGGTAAAAGCTGAGGTTGTAAAAGACTCTCCTGACAAAATTAAATCAAAAGCAAAAAAACAAGAACACCTTAATTTCCAATTAATTAATCATTTAGAACAACCTGAAAAAAATATTGACCTCATCTCAGCTTACTTTGTCCCTGAAAAAAAGGGGGCTAAAATTCTCAACGATCTTGCAAAAGATGGAATCGAGGTTCGAGTGCTCACAAATTCATTTCAGGCAAACGATGTCGCTGTTGTTCATGCATTTTATGGAAAATATCGTCAGGATTTACTGGAGCATGGTGTACAGCTATATGAGTTTCTTCCCGCATTAAATAAAAATGATCTTGATAAACATACCGAAGAGTTAGCGAAAAAAGCAAAAGTAAATATCAAAGGACTAAGCCGTTCCAGTTTGCATGCCAAACTGATGGCGCTAGATGAAAAGCAAGTTTTTATTGGTTCATTTAATTTTGATCCACGCTCTGCCTACCTGAACACTGAAATTGGCGTGCTTTTAGATAGCCCACCTTTAGCACAGGCTGTTCATGCGACTATGGACCAAAACCTAAGTAAATATGCCTATAAATTAGTGTTAGATGCCAATAAAAAAATTACATGGCGACGTGAAACACCACAAGGTCCTGTCATCTATACGAAAGAACCTCGAATGAAATGGTGGCAAAAGGCAGGAATGAAAATTATTTCATGGCTGCCAATTGAAGGCTTTATGTAATTTAAAGCGAGTATTGTTATGGCTGAGTATTTAAAACTTTGCTTTGTAACTCAAGCAGCCCTGCTCGCATTTGACGATCAACTTCTTTAGTTAAGCTATCTACCGTATGGCCTGTTACAGGAATTGCAGGTAGGGTCAATAAATGTGCGGTAACTTTTGGCATTTCTAAAACACGTTGCACATGTTCTGCAAAAGACATTTCACCAATAAATGGTGCGACTAGATCTAATTCACCTTGCTGATTGACATAGCAAATCACACAAATTTGAACTGGACGTTGCGCGTCAATCGCAGCACCCAATAAGCGCCCATGTACTTTTTTGACCTGACGACCATCTGTGGTTGTGGCTTCTGGAAAGAACAAAACTGGAATATCTTGTTTTAAAAACTCTGTAATTTGTTCTTTTATTCGAATTGAGTCACCAGAACCACGCTTAATAAATAAGGTTCCACCGCCTTTTGCTAGATTACCCAAAATAGGCCATTTTTCGACTTCTGCTTTTGCTAAGAAGAAAATACGTGCTCCGGAGCCAAGTACAGCAACATCTAACCAAGAAATATGATTACTCACCCAAAGCGCTGGTTCTCGTGGAATAGTGCCATGAATCTGCACTTCGATATTAAAAACTTCGCATAAACGGCGGCAAAAATACTGAACATAACGCGTATTCGTTGGATTATTCGGGTCTTTGTATAAACCGTGTCGATAAATGAGATAAAAACCTTCACCAATTGTTTCTAGACCTGAGGCTAATTTTTTACTATACAAGCTCAATTTAGAGATTAAATTTAATGGTGTGTTATTTGCTGCTGTTGCTTCTTGAGTCATAAATCATTAAAACCGTACGCATGTATGCACATTGCATTGAACTAGCTCACTTATATCATGCCCGTATCTATTTATAAAAGTTATCACCATGAGAAAAAGCGAATGTGAATATAATTATTTTCAATTTTAAAAGGTTTTTTAAATTAAATATCATAAATAAATCGAATTAATAAATTAAGAGGTCATATGATGAATCCTCAACACACAACATCTCATAATCAAGTGAATATTCCTTATGGCTATGCTTTAAGAATATTTTTTGGCTGGTCAATTTTATATATCGGCACACTCGTTGGTTTTATCAAACTTCTTCATCATCATGTCATATAAATCCATGAAGCCTTTGCCCTTTGCTTGAAGTTTATTCTAGAATAAGGCTTCAATACTCAGGATATGATAACAGCGTGGAATTTTTTGAGCGGCAACAAGGTGGTGAACGAGCAATTTTAGTCAGTGTTTCTGTGCAGTTACTCGATGACCTTGATGCTGAAGAGTTTCGATTGCTCGCTCAATCCGCTGGTGCTGAAATTCTTGAACATATTTCTGTACAAAGAAATAAACCAGACCCTAAATTTTTTATTGGCTCAGGCAAAGTTGATGAAATCGCAGAATTAGTTCAACAGCTAGAAGCTGAATTGGTCATCTTTGATCACTCTCTTTCACCAGCTCAAGAACGTAATTTAGAAAGAATCTTAAAATGCCGTGTGATTGATCGCACAGGGCTTATTTTAGATATCTTCGCATTACGAGCGCGTACACATGAAGGAAAATTACAAGTTGAACTTGCCCAACTTAAGCATTTATCAACACGCTTAATTCGAGGCTTCACAGGTAATTTAGAACAACAAAAAGGTGGGATTGGTCTACGTGGTCCTGGTGAATCACAACTTGAAACTGACCGCCGGCTCATCAAAGTACGTATTACCCAACTGAAAGACAAATTGGTTAAAGTTCAACAGACTCGATTACAAGGTCGTGCTGCACGCCAAAAAGCAGCAATTCCAACGATTTCTTTGGTTGGTTATACCAACGCCGGTAAATCGACACTGTTTAATATTTTAGCCCAAAGTGATGTCTATGCAGCAGACCAACTTTTTGCAACACTCGATCCAACCTTACGTCGTCTAGAATGGGATGGTATTGGTACTGTCGTACTCGCAGATACAGTTGGATTTGTGAGAAATTTACAGCATGATTTGGTTGAATCTTTCAAAGCGACCTTAGAAGAAACACTAGAAGCGACCTTACTTTTGCATGTAATTGACAGCAGTAGCCCTAACATGCCTGAACAAATCGAAGCAGTGGAATCTGTGCTGAAAGAAATTGGAGCCGATGCACCGATTCTTCATGTTTACAATAAAATTGACCTCAGCGGTGATACGGCAAAAATCATTTATAAAGCAGCAGATTTACCTGATCGCGTTTATGTTTCTGCGCATTCTGGGCAGGGATTGGATTTATTAAGCCAAGCTGTTCAACAATGCCTCATGGGACAGTTACAACATTTCGACTTAGTTCTCAAACCTGCTTACGGTAAAATACGCACACAACTTTATACACTCAATGTCATTCAAACTGAACAATACGATGAGCAAGGTGATTTGCATTTATCAGTTTGTATTGCTCCACAAAAACTACATCAACTGATCAAACAAGCACATCTACCATTAGATGAAATTCTTGGAAACCAAGCAGCCTTATTTCACAGGCCTTTGGAAGAATTTGAAAAGTAAGCATCAATGTAATAATCGTTCATAAGTGAGAGTTAGAAAAAAGATGAAAGAAATTGATTGGACAGCTTGGTTCTGCACGATTCTATTAATTATTGTATTTCGTGAAGGTGCTGTTGCTATTACCACGGTCTTTCATCATCCAGAATTAGGTAATCTTGTCGGGCTGATCAGCTTACTTGCAACTTTATTAATTTGGAGAAGATTTAGAAAAATCTCCAATCGTCTTATAGATACCAACAACAAAATCATGAAAGAAAGTGCTTTTGCATTTTTGCCAATCTGTGCTGGCTCCTTGATCATGTTGGTACATTTAGGCAAAGAAATTCCAATCTTTTTATTTGTCTTAACACTGAGTACTTTATTGCCATTGTGGATTTACGCCAAAATGGCGAAACGCTGGTTATAGGAGTTCATGAATATGTTGATGGTTATATATGGATTCGTGATTACCTTAATCAGTTATCTCATCGCAAAACCTTTAAACAAAAAAATTCCACAAATTCCATTAATTGTTTTTGCGATGTTTATCGTGATTGGACTACTCGCAATTTTGGGTATTCCTTATGAACATTACATGAATAATGTGAATAGTATATTTAATCATTTACTTGGCTACGTTACTGTGGCTTTAGCCATCCCTTTAGCTGCGATGCGTTATGATGATTTGCCAATTAAATCGATGATTGGCATTTTGTGTTTTGCAAGTATCAGTGCGGTTGCATTGCCGATGGGACTTGCATATTTATTACATATGTCAGAACCAACAATTATGGCTTTTGCGACCCGAGCTGTAACGACGCCAATTGCTTTGAATATTGCCACACTATTACACGCTCCTCTGATGATGGTGTCACTGATTGTGATTTTATCTGGGGTCATTGGCGCCGCATTTTCTCCGTGGATTTTAAAACATATCCATGATGAACGAGCTTCAGGCTTAGCTTTAGGTTTGGCTGCTCATGCAATTGGTACAGCTCAAGCATGGCAGCGAGGCCCTGTTACAGGTCGTTATGCTGCTTTTGGTATGGCTGTAAATGGTGTATTTACTGCTATATGGCTACCCACTTTTATTTTGTCTCTTTCTTAATTTGTCACACAGATGTCAATTAATATTGAACTAGTTGTCAAAAATCCTACATAATGAAAGTTCAAACGTTAAAAGGATTTTTAATGATGGGCAAACAATTATTAGGCGCGTTGATTCTCTCTGCGGTAAGCAGTTTTAGCTTTGCAGAAGATATTACAGGTATGTGGCAAAGTATCGATGACAAAACTGGCGCACCAAAAGCTTTGGTTGAAATTCGTCAAGAAGCGAACGGTACTTATGCGGGTAAGATTGTAAAGATTACTCCACGAGCAGGTTACACACCTAAAGAAATATGTGTGGACTGTCCTGCACCATATACCAACAAACCAATTTTAGGCTTAGATGTTATGACAGGCTTAAAACATGGTGAAGGAATTAACTACGTTAATGGACGTATCCTAGATCCGAATACAGGTAAAGTTTATAGTATGAAAGCAAAATTAAGTTCAAATGGTAAACGTTTACACTTACGTGGCTATCTTGGGATATCTGCACTAGGTCGTAATCAGATCTGGATTCGCGCAGAATAAAATTTTAGAGCTATCAATTGCGCCAGCCATCTCCGTATTTGATCAAATTGATCACGGTTTAGCACTATAAAACACCTTTTTTTCGTTCTGAATGAAAGGTGTTTTTTCTTAAACATTAAAAAAAATTCATTGAAATTTCAATTATTAAAAAAATACACAAATGTAAAATAATGATTGAATGTGTTGTTAGAAATCCGAAATAATAGAGAGACAATAATAGTGGCTGAGTAGCTTAACATGTACACAAAACTGATTACGTTTTTCTTCTTATTTAGTCTTAGCCATCTGACTTTTGCACAGGATATTATAGGTACTTGGCAAAGTATTGATGATCTAACTGGAGCACCCAAAGGGCAAGTTGAAATCACCCAAGAAGCCGATGGGACATATATTGGTAAAATCACTAAAATCACGCCACGCACAGGTTATATACCAAAAGAATTTTGTACGGGTTGTCCTGCTCCTTATACCAACAAACCTATCCTCGGTTTGACTGTTATCACCAAGTTAAAGCATAAAAAAGACTTATCTTATTCTGGTGGAAAAATCTTAGATCCAAACAGTGGTCGTATTTATAGTCTTGCAGCAAAAGTAAGTAACAATGGACAACGTTTACACTTACGAGGATATGTAGGCGTATCAGTATTAGGTCGTAGTCAAATTTGGATTCGTGTGAATAACTAAAAAGCTAATCAATAAAAAAGCCCTCAATTTGAGGGCTTTTTTATATTTCTATCACTTTAGTTTAATGGCTTTTCAACTTTGCGTAGTCAATCAAGACATTTGCAGCTTCTGTAATAAAGGTTTCTTCTTCTGGCAATGCTGGTCGTGCATAAGCTTTCATTTTGGCACGTGACTCAATTAATGCATCAATCGAAGCCTGATAGCTTTCCCAGTTGGCATAAGGTGCCTGACCTGTCGCTATACGACGCTGATTTTCAGCATTGAGTGTTTGCTTTTCTAAATCAATTAGCTCAGCCCGACGCTGAGCAATATCTAACTCAACTTTTTTCTGATCAGAACTTTTTTGTGCAATCAGTTTTCGAGCTTCTAAATAATTAAATTGTGAATCAGCTTTCACCCGCTGTTCAGAAGATTGGGTAAGCTTAGCAATATACGGTTGTACAGAACCTTCGCGCTTGAAAGGTGCTGTTGGAATGGTATCCCATTTCAATGCATTTTTAGCTTTACGCTCACCAAACTCTTCATTGTAAATATCAACAAGTTTGATATCAGGAATCACGCCTTTGTTCTGCGTACTTCCACCCGTGACACGATAGAATTTGCGTTGAGTTAGTGTTGCCTGACCATGTGCTAAGGAGTCTAATTGAACTTGAGCGGTGCCTTTTCCTGTCGTAGTACTACCAATAATAATACCACGCTCATAATCTTGGATTGCAGCAGAATAAATCTCACTCGCAGACGCAGATGCTAAGTTAACGAGCACCGCCATTGGCCCAGCATAAATTTGCTCTCCGCCATCAGTGTCTTCAAAAACATTAACATTGCCATTGCCATCCCGAATTTGTACGACTGGACCAGACTTAATCACCTGACCCAGCATACGGGCAACCTCTTCTAATGAACCACCTGGGTCATTACGTAAATCAACCAGAACACCTTCTACTTTCTGTGCTTTGAGCGATTCAAATGCTTTTGCTGTATCTTCAGAAACTGAACGATATTCTGTACCAGCTCGACGTGAACGATAATCAAAATAGAAAGATGGGATTTCAATCACACCGAAAAGATGTTTTTTCCCATCACGTGTAATTTCAACTGTACGTGAGCGAACACCCGCATCCTCTTCCTGAATCACATCTCGGACTAAACTCACATTACGTGCTTGGCTCATGGAAGCACCCGCACCGAGTAAGCGAACCGTTACTTTAGTTCCACGCTTACCACGAATCAATCCAACAATTTCTGAACTCGACCAACCAATGACATCAATCATTTTTTCGCCATCTTGGGCAACGCCAATGATTCGATCTCCTGATTTGATTTGACCAGATTTACTCGCTGGCCCACCTTCAACAATGGTTTCAATCTTGGTGTAATCTTCATTGCCTCGTTCTGGGCGAATGGATACCCCAATGCCTTCAAGTTGCAATGTGGTCTGGCGATTTAACTCCATCGCATCAATAGGAGGGTAATAATTACTATGTGGATCGTAGGTTGCCAACATTGCATTTAATGTTTTATCTAAAACATCATCGCTCTTTACACGACCAATACGCTCAAGCTGGCGCGTATAACGTTTTGTCAGCGTTTGTACTGGTGTTAAATCTTCTGGACCAGTTAAATCCTGACCATTTGCAAGAGATGGATCTGCTTTCAAAGCTTTTTGCTTCGCCTGCTCTTCTTCTTTGCTAATCGTTAAATTAATTAATTGAGACACCAACATTCTCTGCCAATGCGCTTGTTGCTCGGCAGAAGTCTGAAAATAAGGCGCTTTTTCACGATCAATATCAAGGTAAACACCTTTTTGCTGTAAATTTTGTGGCTTCTTCAATTCAGCCAACATAAATTCGTAGAACTGTTTCAAGCGTTCACGATATTGGGCATGAATCGCAAAAGGTCCAGTTAGGTTTCCTGCTTTTAATGAGCTACCAAAATTTGAACCATATTTATTTTTATATTCTGAAACTTCACTGCTCAGAAATAATGAATGATCTGGATCTAAGCTGTCCAAATACATATCTAGAATACGATTTGATGTCGCAGCATCTAAACGCATATTCAGATAATGCTGACGATCAACTAATGTTGCCAACTGACGTGCGACCAATGCTTGTTCTTGTGATGGCTTGATCACGGTTGAAACAACAGGAGCTTCCGTTGCCGCAAATGCCTCATTCATTGTATGAGAAAAAAATAAACCACCAGTCGCGATTGCAACTGCACACGCTATCATTTGAAGTTTCATAAAATTTTGGTACTTCCTTGGATATGGCAATTATTACATGCTAGTACGATCAATATGAACATATTTCATTCAATATTTTTACCAAACTGTAGTACAGGTTAATCATTATAAATAAATGACCAACAAGCACTTATCATCAATATCATGTAGTTTTATCATATTCTGTACTGACAAAATGTAGCAAATCATTGCACAATTTAGCTATCGCTTTTTTACATCAAAATTCAAATGGAATCTATATGATCGGCGCATTGATGCTAGACATTGCTGGCACAGAACTTACTCAAGAAGATATTGAACTATTACAAGCTCCGCAAGTCGGTGGCATGATTTTATTTGCACGAAATATTGAGTCTCCTCAACAAGTTCGCGCTTTAACTGATCATATGCGCCAAGTCCGTCCAGATATTCTGATTGCTGTCGATCAAGAAGGTGGGCGTGTTCAACGTTTAAGACAAGGCTTCACCTTGTTACCTGCAATGGGGCGACTTGGTGAACATTATGTACATCATCCCGAACAAGCAATTGAGTTAGCCCAACAATGTGGTTGGTTAATGGCAACCGAGGTTCTCGCTGTAGGTATCGATTTTAGTTTTGCTCCAGTCTTAGATCTCAATGATATTAGTGATGTGATTGGTGATCGAGGCTTTGCTAAAAGTATGCAAGACATCGTTCCACTGGCTGATGCCTTTATGCGTGGAATGAAACAAGCAGGCATGGCAACAACTGGAAAACATTTCCCTGGACATGGTTCCGTAAAAGCTGATTCACATGTCGCTGCGGCGATTGATAGTCGCTCATATCAAGAAATTTATGACAACGATATGCAAAGCTTTATCAAATTAATGCCTCAACTTGATGCACTAATGCCTGCGCATGTGATTTATGATCAAGTCGATCCAAACCCGGCTGGCTTTTCTTCATTCTGGCTGCAAAATATCTTACGCCAGCAGTTCAAATTTGACGGCGTTTTGTTCTCTGATGATCTCAGTATGCAAGCCGCATGTGTTGCTGGTGGTGCTGATGCACGTATTCAAGCGGCATTAAATGCGGGTTGTGATATGGGGTTAGTGTGTAATGATCGAACAGCAGCATGTACAGCTTTAGATGGCATTCAAAAATCGGCTTTACCAAATCAACAACGACTAGAGCGTATGCGTGGTAAAATTCCAAACATCCAAGTAGGTTCAACACTAAATTTAGATGAAAGTTGGCAGAACGTAAAAAAAGTCATTGAAGACTTTAAGAATTCGTTTTAACTTGCCAATAAGCAAAAGATGATTTAACACACCATCTTTAATTGACCTATTTGAAAATGAATAGGTCAATTTCCTCGCGCAAATGGGTTGTGCATGGGAACAGAATAAAATGAAAAAAATTGAGTCTAGGACAGATGACACAACAACTTTCGAAACACCGCCATATTTCATTTACTGCACACTATACCGGCTATATTTGGTATCAAATGGGTATTTCCCACCCTGCATTAGCGACAACTAAAGGAAAAACACTAGCAGCCTTAGTCCATCCGATTGAAAGTTGGGCAGAAAAGTATGTTGGTGGAAGTATGCGAACAACGTTGAAACAACGCCATACCATGCTTGATACGCATTTAGAGCAATTGATTCAGCAATATCCAAACCTACAAGTACTTGAAATTGCATGTGGCTTATCGCCACGAGGTTGGTGGTTTAGACAGCATCACCCAGACATTTGCTATCGTGAACTTGACTTACCAGATATGGCCGCAACAAAACAAGCAGCATTACAACAAATTGAACCACATGTTGATGATGTCTTATCCGTTGATTTATTTACAGAAGCATTTGCAAACGTATTTAAAGTCTTTGACCCTAAACGACCTTTGGTGATTATTAGTGAAGGCTTAATTAACTACTTTGAAAAGCCACTACTTCAGCAACTTATTCAAGCAATTGCGATCTATGGCCGCGACTTCAAAGAACTTCATTATTTAACAGATCTTTATCCCGAACCCACTCAAAATAAATTAGCAACCATTATCTGGAATAGTAGTCGTTTATTGAAATTAATGTCACGCAGCGCTTTTAGCTTCCACTTTAAGACACCAGCAGAGGTAGAGAATTTTTTTCATGAAGCTGGTTTTAAGCAAGTTGAAGTGCTTCAACCTAAAGAGTTCTTTGAACAAACACGTTTAGAAAACAAGGAACAGCATCTCGGTGATCTTGTTTGGATGATTCAAGCCACCAATAAATAAAAGTCAAAAAAAAGAGAAGTGAATTCAAAACACTTCTCTTTTAAAATTCTATTAAAAATAATTAAATTTGTTTCTGACGCTCAATAAAACGAGACAAACGATCCGCAACGTCAAAACTACCATGTTTAAACAAGATACGTAAACCTTGTTCAGTTGCCTCAAATGTTAAACATTCTATTTTAAACTCACCTTCTTCATCAGCTAAATGTAAGGCTAAATCTCGTGGATGCTGGCTAACAAAATCAAGCTGATCCAAATGATCAAGTTTTAAGTACACACCAAAGAACGTAATATCTACAATCTTGACTGCTACTTCGGTATCTGAATGTCGATGTGATAATTTAGTGTCTGGTTTTAAAACAGGGATACGTTCTTCACCACGACGCTCAATGTTTTTCATCTGTTCGCGGTTCATTGGAATAATACCATCAAGATTGTCGATGGATTCTCCCTTTAAAAACGTAGTAAAAAGCGTCATCGTTTCTTTGCGGCGTTGTAATTGTGGAACATGGTCTGCATTGGCAATCAACGCAAATTCCATATTATTACATTGCAAAGCAAAGTCAGCATTTTCATGTGGCAAAGTAAAGCTATCGTACTGCCCTGCTGCAACAAGAGTTTTACACTGCGCAACCGGTACATTGCTTAAACGGAGTAGTCGATTGCAATTAATCTCGTAACGCTCACGTTCAGTTGCAGTAAACTCTGCCATCTGTCTAAAGAATAAACGTTTTGCCGTTGGAGACATACGAGTTTTATCAAGCTTCGCATGATTCACAAGATACAAAATAACTGCTTGCCCAAACTCCTCCATACGATCTTCACGCATCAAGTGTAAAGATTCCTCGAGCAGCATACGCCAGCTTTTACGGGTCTTTTGCATCACACCCATCAAGACCATGCGATCAATCAGTTCAGGACGTTGATGTGCAAATGAAGATGCAACAACTGATCCCAACGACATGCCCATGACCGAAACTTTATCAATCCCAACAATATCAAGCCATTGACCCAACATTTTCGATAAATCTGGTAATTCAAGAATTCCTGCTGACTCGCCTGTATCCACATTTCGAATCTGCTGATTTGCGCCCATTGATGGTAAATCAATCAATATGACAGGTCCACTCTCAAAGAGTTGCTCAACACAATACTTATAAGAGTTAAAATTTTGAAATGCGCCCCCGACAATTACAATTGGCGTGTTGTAGATCGTCTTAGGATCTGCAATTGCCATATATTCAATTTTCCAACCATCTATCCATGTAGTACGCGCTGGTTGTTTAAAACTGTTTTTATTGTATATGTCGAAAAAACCAAACCCTGTGTAGGTATGATTTAAATCCGAGTCCATTTGGATTATGGAATTCATATCCTTCCTCCATCCTTGTTTATTTTTTTGCTGTAATTAGTCTCATTTTTAGTGAGTTCTAGTTACAAGTTAACAAATTTATAAAATTTGTATTACATTTATCCTATACATTTTTCATTCTATACAAATGCATGATTTATACGCAATCATTTCCTTAACCACTTATCTTGTTTAGATCAATAATATTTTGCAAAATATGTAATCAGCTTGTAAATTCAATTTTAAATCAAAAGAACTGCTCAAAATTTACAATCTATAATTTTTTGAATTATCAGTTCAGCCTATTCATTGTTCAGCATTTGACTGTTACTATCATTATAAATATATGCAATCGTCAAAATGCTATGCAAGATTCTATTCAAAACTATATGCAACAGGTTGGTACTCAGGCACGTCAAGCGTCTCGTATCTTAATGAGCGCATCAACGCATCTAAAGAACCATGCTCTGTCTGCAATTTATACTGCTTTAGAAAATAATCAAGCACAAATTTTGGCAGCCAATCAAATTGATATGCAAAATGGTCACCAACGTCAATTAGATTCTGCCCTCCTTGATCGTCTTGAACTCACTCCTGCTCGCTTTAAAGGCATGCTACAAGGGTTAAAAGATGTTATAGCACTTGTTGACCCAATCGGGGAAATTACGGATTTAGCTTACCGTCCATCGGGTATCCAACTGGGTAAAATGCGAGTTCCTTTAGGTGTAATCGGCATGATCTACGAATCGAGACCGAATGTTACCCTTGAAGCTGCATCATTGGCACTAAAGTCAGGAAATGCCATTATTCTACGCGGCGGTTCAGAAGCGATTGAATCGAATAAAGCAATTGCAATCGCAATTCAACACGGTTTACAAATTGCCGGTTTACCTGAACATGCTGTTCAAGTGATTGACACACCTGACCGCGCAGCAGTAGGTCACTTAATCACGATGACTGAATTTGTAGACGTGATTGTTCCTCGTGGCGGTAAAAGCTTGATTGAACGTGTAACGAATGAAGCGCGTATTCCTGTGATTAAGCATTTAGATGGCAATTGCCATGTTTTTGTTGAAGCACAAGCAGATTTACAAAAAGCATTACCAATTGCGCTCAACTCAAAAACACATCGTTATGGCGTATGTAATGCGATGGAAACATTACTTGTTGATGAAGCAATTGCAGAAGATTTCCTTCCAAGTATTGCTGAACTATACGCAGATAAACAAGTTGAACTAAGAGGTTGTGCGGAAACACAACGTATCTTAGGTGAGTCTGTTAAAACGGCCACTGAAGAAGATTGGTACACTGAATATTTAGGTCCTATCCTTGCAATCAAAGTTGTTACAGGTATGGATGAAGCAATCGAACATATTAATAAATATGGTTCTCATCATACCGATGCGATTATTACTGAAAACTTTAGTCTAGCACGTGAGTTTCTCGCACGAGTTGATTCAAGTTCAGTCATGATCAATGCTTCAACCCGCTTTGCTGATGGCTTTGAGTATGGTCTAGGTGCAGAAATAGGAATTTCAACAGACAAAATTCATGCGCGTGGTCCAGTTGGTCTGGAAGGTCTAACTTCTCAGAAATGGATCGTATTTGGTGATGGTCAAATACGCCAATAAGGCATTTAGATCCAAGTAAAACTCTGCACGATAAAGCTCATTTGTTTGATCTTTATCGTGTTTTTACATATTTTCATACAAAAACACCGATCAAAATAAACAGATTCATCCTAAGAAGTTTCTATTTACACTCTATAATCATTAGATTCAATTATAAATCAGTTGTATAGGCTAAAGTCTATCTTCGCCAATATGACAACCCATGTTAAAACATTGCACGTGATTGCTCTGCTCGACACGTTGCAGCAAGATCAAAAGTGTTCGTCATAAAATTCAAAATTTGTTAGGTGTTCAAACGTGGCTAAATCTGTACTTGTAATTAACTGTGGTTCATCTTCAATCAAATACGCGCTTATCTCAGAACGCCGTGAAGATCGTATTTATGGATTAGCAGAAAACTTAGGTTCTGCTGAAGCGCGTATCAAAGGCGTTACGCTTGGTGGTGAACCACTTGAACTTTCGATTCCACATGCAGATCACGCCAAAGCACTTGAGACTCTTCTTGCACGTTTAGCGAACTACAATCCACAAGCGATTGGTCATCGTGTTGTTCATGGTGGCAATTTAACCAAAGCAGAACTATTAACACCTGAAATTGTAAGCCGCATCGAAGCTGCAACACCACTTGCACCTTTGCACAATCCTGCACATTTGATTGGGATTGAAGCAACCATGCGTTTGTTCCCTGAATTACCTCAGGTTGCTGTATTTGACACTGCATTCCATCAAACCATGCCTGAACATGCGTATCGTTATGCTTTACCGCAAAATTTATATACTGAACACCATGTCCGTCGCTATGGTTTCCATGGAACAAGCCACGCTTATGTGACTGAGCGTGCGAGTGAACTCGCGGGTGCAAAAAATCAAGGGGGCTGGCTCAGTGCTCACCTAGGAAATGGTAGTTCAACTTGTGCCGTTTGGAATGGTCAAAGTCTTGATACTTCTATGGGCATGACTCCATTAGAAGGTGTGGTGATGGGAACACGTAGTGGCGATGTTGACCCAAGTTTACATTTATTCCTTGCAAGTAATTTAGGCTGGAGTATCCAGAAAATTGACAGTATGTTGAATAAAGAAAGTGGCTTGCTTGGCTTATCTGGCCTTTCAAACGACATGCGTACATTAGTTGAAGCTTCAGGTAATGGTCATGAAGGGGCAACACTTGCGATTGAAGTGTTCTGCTATCGTTTAGCAAAATCCTTATCTGCTTTGAGCTGTGGTTTGCCGCGTTTAGATGGTTTGGTTTTCACTGGGGGTATTGGTGAAAATTCAGCTTATGTTCGTGAGAAAACATTAGCTTACTTACCTCATTTTGGCTTGCAATTCAGCAAAGAAAAAAATAATGCGTTAGCACGCGGCACTGAAGGCCGAATCGATAATGGCACAGGTCCACAGATTTGGGTTGTACCTACAGACGAAGAAGGACGCATTGCGAAAGAAACGCGTCAAGTCGTTGAACAGCTCGCTTAATTCACAAAAATTTAGATAAATTTTAAGGTTCTTATGAATACGATTTTACTGATTCCAACAGGTGAAGGGGTTGGTCTTACATCTGCCTGTTTAGGAATGATCTACGCTTTAGACTGCAAAGGGATTAATGCTGGTTTTCTTAAACCATTTTCTCAATTAGCAGATTCAACCGTTGATCGCACTGCAACACTTTATCGTCATTTATTTCAACATCAATCTGTTGAACCAATTGCTTATGAAAAGCTCACCCAGCTTCTTGGTTTAGGCGAAACAGATGAGCTACTTGAAGAAGCTGTTGCACTGCATCGTAAAATCTCAGCCAATCACGATGTGATTATCGTCGAAGGTCTCGTACCTAATGGACAAGATCACTTTGCCAGTGAAATTAATGCCGCACTTGCACAAGCACTCGATGCGCAAGTTGTTTTGGTCAGCACAGCGGATTTAGCTGACCCACGTAAAACAGCTGAAAAAGTTGATGCACATTTGCGTCAATTCGGAGGTGCTGCATCAGCGCGCACCACAGGCGTTTTATTTATGCGAACCAAAGGCCTTCCTGAAGGTACAGCAGAAATTCCTGTCACACTTGATCCAAGTTTGCGTTTAGATAAGCAAATAGCTGAATTTTCAATACAATTACAACGTTACAATCGTTTTATTGGCACAAGTGAATTACCTATCATTGGTTTAGTGCCATTCAGTAATATTCTCAGCGTACCGCGTAGCTTAGATATTGCCACTATTGTTAATGGAACTTGGTTAAATGAAGGGGAAGCAAAACAACGCCGTATTTTACATACCAGTTTAATCGCATCTGATATTGAAGCCGAATTACATAAATTTGTTGCTGGCGAACTCATCATTAGCGCATCTCAACGTACAGATGCCCTACTTGCAGCAAGTCTCGCAAGCAGTAATGGAATTCCTTTAGCGGGCTTGGTTTTAGCTGAACAAGCAGCTCCAGCCGCGAATATTTTAGAATTCTGCCAAGGTGCTATTAAACAAGGTCTACCGATTTTACACACTTCGCTAGACACATTAGAAACAGCACAACGCCTATATCATTTTGGCAATGAAATTCCTGTAGATGATATTGAACGCGCTGAACAAGTGACGCGTTTTGTTTCAAGCCATCTTGATAATAGTTGGCTCGATCAACATACTCAGAACAACCTGAATCCACGATTATCTCCATCTGCATTCCGCTACGAGCTGGTACAAAAATCGATTGCTGCGAAAAAACGCATTGTACTACCTGAAGGTGATGAACCTCGTACTGTACAAGCCGCAGCGATTTGCCAATCACGTGGTATTGCTGAATGTATTTTATTAGCGAAACCTGAAGCTGTTGCTGAAGTTGCTAAAGCGCGTGGTATTCAACTTCCAGCTGATCTGCAAATTATTGATCCTGATAGTATTCGTGACCAATATATTGAACCTATGGTTGAATTACGCAAAGGTAAGCTAGATGCATTACAAGCAAAAGCCCAGCTACAAGATACTGTAGTCCTTGGTACAATGATGTTAGCACTTGATCAAGTCGATGGCTTAGTATCTGGCGCAATTCATACCACTGCCAATACCGTTCGACCTGCATTTCAATTGATTAAAACTGCCCCGAACTACTCATTAGTTTCATCAATCTTCTTTATGTTGTTGCCTGATGAAGTTTATGTCTACGGCGATTGTGCAATTAATCCAGATCCAAATGCTGAACAGCTTGCTGAAATTGCGATTCAATCTGCAGACTCTGCTAAAGCCTTTGGTCTTGATCCGCGTATTGCCATGATCAGTTATTCCACAGGCACGTCAGGCGCAGGTGCCGATGTTGAAAAAGTGGCTGAAGCAACCAAGATCGCCCAACAACGTCGTCCTGATTTACTGATTGATGGGCCTCTACAATACGATGCGGCTTCAGTTGAAAGCGTTGGGCGTCAAAAAGCACCTGAATCTAAAGTTGCGGGTCGTGCCAATGTATTTATTTTCCCTGATCTCAATACTGGTAACACCACCTATAAAGCAGTACAGCGTGCTGCCAATGTCGTCAGTGTTGGCCCAATGCTGCAAGGTTTGAACAAGCCAGTGAATGACTTGTCTCGCGGTGCTTTGGTCGATGATATTGTGTTTACCATTGCATTGACGGCAATTCAGGCAAAACAGCAAGATTAAGCAACTTACGATAACCTCTGCTTTACATAAAAATGTTTAAGCAGAGGTTTTTTTTATTTAATGCAAAAGCCGTATTTAAAATATGAAATGCGGAAACAAAAGCTATCGTGGCTGGTGGCATGGATGCCACCCAGTTGGACTGCGGTATCAAGGATGTACCGTCAGCCCAACAGAGGATTTTTGCTTACTTTTCATCCTTGAAAAGTAAGAAGTCCTCATGCCTTTAGTATATAAGTGCTTCTTACTTGTAGAACAAGGCTAAAGTTTATGCAAATTAGCATGATATTTATTTGAGAATGCGGAGTTTCTGAATATATGGAATTTTAACAAAGAAAATCGCATTGCCACATAAAATTAGAATCACCCCAATCACGGCATTCATTTGCCAGTGATAACTTTCCCAGACCGTTGAAATGACCAAAGCCACCAAAGGGAACAGCAAGGTACTATACGCTGCCTTACCTGCGCCAATACGACCTACCAGATAAAAATAGGCAGTAAAACCAATCACAGAACCGAAGATCGCCAGATAGAGTAAGGCACTGATTGCACTAAACTGCATACTTGGAAAAAAATCATCCTGCCTAAAGCATGAAATCAAGGCCATTAAAAGCGAGCCATACAACATGCCATAGGCATTGGTGGTAAAAATATCCAACCCATGTTTTTGATGGCGCGTGCTGATCATATTGCCCAAAGAGAAACCATAAGTGCCTAGGATACATAAGCCAATACCAATCAATGTATTGCGATTTAAAGTGGTGCCTACCACGTCATGCCAAAACAAGGCAATAATCCCGAGTACACCTAATAATGCCGCAGGATAAAAGCGTGCTGATACTTGCTGTGCAAAGAAGAGTTTAGCGTTGATGGTGTTAAAAATGACCGCCATAGAGAAAATAACAGCCTCTAAACCGCTGCTAATATATTGCACCGCATAATAAAAACAGACGAAGTTAAAACCAAAAATACAACAGGCTTGCAGCATACAAAACAGATGATCTTTGCCAGCCAATTTTTGCAACTTTCGGCTCAAAGCGACGAAAACAAATAGTACCATTGCAGAAATAAAAAAACGCCAGAACACCGCAACACTGGCTGATATCCCACTTTGTTGCTGCAGACTAATCGCAATCCATGTTGTGCCCCAGATCACTACAACCAAAGCATATAACAGCGCATTCATATCATTTAAACCAAACTCAATTACCTCGACAGCTATTTTGCTGATTTTATCGTAATCATTACTTGCATCATCTTGCGGTGATTATCATGGATTTGCGTTTTTCTAGAATTTTTTTGACCAGATGACAAAACTGGCTGAACGTTTTACACTAAACTAGATCATATTTGGCACTGCGTATAGAAGATGAAATATCAGATTCTAGATCAATTACAGCAATATAAAGCGCAATTGCTCGACTCGGTAGAACTGGGTTCGGGCATGCAGTTAGCCATGTGGCAAAATAACCAAGACCGTGTCAGCGTCTGTAGCAATCACCACACTTTGAGTATGTATATTCAGGGTGGTTATGAAAGCTATCAAAAAACCCAACAAGGCTGGCACAATGGCGGTGGCCCTGACCGTATGTGCCTGATGCCACAAGATTTTGAGTCGACTTGGGATCTGCGTGATCCACTCACCTTCGTACATCTTTACTATACAGAACAGCACTTACAACGTGTGGCAGAACAAGTCTGGGATCGCGAACCCAGCCAAATCATTTTAAATCCACAAATTTTTGTGGCTGACCCACAAATTTCGATGATTTATCGGCACTTTTTACTCAATGGTGCATGGCAAGATCGTGAAAACCATTTGCAGATGAGTACCGCAACAACATTATTACTCAATCATCTGATCAAAAATTACAGTCATGCACAATGGCAAGCACCTGAAGTCAAAGGGGGACTCTCCCCTTATGTGCTTAAGCAGTTACTGGAATGGATTGACCAACATCTCCATTTGAGTTTGACCTTGTCTGATCTGGCTCAGCAAGCGCAACTCAGCGAGTATCATTTTGCGCATATGTTTAAACAATCGATGCAGATGCCACCACATCAATATGTGATGCAACGCAGACTTGAACGAGCTCATCAAGCACTTGAACAAACCACAGCGAATCTGACAGAGATCGCAGTGCAATATGGTTTTAGCTCAAGCAGCCATTTTAGCCATCGCTTTAAGAAACAGTTTGGCTATAGTCCATCTCAACTGAGAAAAAACTAAAATCCAAAGCGCACCTCTTGTTGATGCAATTTAGATCAAAGGCTTACTTTAGACCTTTAGCCAAATCTATGCTAAAACTCCCACATTCATTCCTTTTTGTCATATAATTTAGCCCGCCAGCTAATCGCCCGCTCAAGAGAAATTTGATATGACAACGATCATCAAACAAGATGACTTGATTACATCAATCAAGGATGCCCTGCAGTTTATTTCTTACTATCACCCACAAGACTTCATCCAAGCGATGAGCCGTGCTTACGATCGTGAAGAAAACAAAGCTGCAAAAGATGCTATTGCCCAAATCCTTATCAACTCACGTATGTGTGCTGAAGGTCACCGACCAATCTGTCAGGATACAGGGATCGTTAACGTTTTCCTTGAAGTCGGCTTAGATGTTAAATTTGATTTAACCATGAGCTTGGATGATGCTGTAAACGAAGGTGTACGCCAAGGTTACCTAGAGAACTCAAACGTACTCCGTGCTTCTGTTTTAGCAGATCCAGCTTTTGGTCGTAAAAATACCAAAGACAATACACCTGCCGTGATTCACTACAAACTCGTTCCTGGTAATAAAGTTGATATTACCGTTGCAGCGAAGGGTGGTGGTTCAGAAAATAAATCTAAACTTGCGATGTTAAACCCATCTGATTCAATCGTGGATTGGGTACTTAAAACTGTTCCAACTATGGGTGCAGGTTGGTGTCCACCAGGTATGCTCGGTATTGGGATCGGTGGTACTGCTGAAAAAGCCATGATGCTTGCAAAAGAAGCACTTATGGAAGAAATCAACATGGACGAATTACTTCGTCGTGGCCCACAAAGCAAAATGGAAGAACTCCGTATCGAGATCTTCGAGAAAGTGAATGCATTGGGTATTGGCGCACAAGGTCTTGGTGGTTTAACCACAGTTCTTGATATTAAAATCAAGGATTATCCATGCCACGCAGCAGGTAAGCCAGTCGGTATGATTCCGAACTGTGCTGCGACTCGTCACGCACACTTCCAGTTAGATGGTACTGGTGTTGCACATATTCAAGCACCAAAACTTGAAGACTACCCTGCTGTAACGTGGGATTCTTCTCAATCGAAACGTGTAAATCTGGATACCATTACTCAAGAAGAAATGAATGCTTGGAAGCCAGGCGATACATTATTATTGAACGGTACGATTTATACAGGTCGTGATGCTGCGCACAAGCGCATGGTCGACATGTTAAATAATGGTGAAGAACTTCCAGTCGATCTAAAAGGTAAATTCATTTACTACGTGGGTCCAGTCGATCCAGTTGGCGATGAAGTGGTTGGTCCTGCAGGCCCAACAACAGCAACTCGTATGGATAAATTCACTCGCCAAGTTCTAGAAGCGACTGGTTTATTCGGTATGATTGGTAAAGCAGACCGTGGTCCTGCTGCAATTGAAGCAATCAAAGATAATCAAGCAACATACTTGATGGCTGTTGGTGGCGCTGCGTATCTCGTATCTAAAGCAGTTCGTGAAGCTGAAGTGGTTGCTTTTGCAGACTTAGGTATGGAAGCCATCTACAAATTCGTGGTTGAAGATATGCCTGTTTCTGTTGCAGTTGATGTGAATGGTACGTCAATCCATGCGACTGCGCCAAAAATCTGGCAAGCAAAAATTGGGAAAATTCCTGTTGTAGATGCTGCCGCTCAATAATACTTATACAATAATCTTAGCCGAATCACCGTATTCGGCTATTTTTTTGCCTAAAGCATCTGTTAAATTATAAAAAACAATAAGGATAACAAGATGAATAAAACAATATCGATCCTAATAATGAGTCTCTGCTGTGTCATGGCAACAGAAAATACCTTTGCCAGTCCTGCTCAAAACAAATCTGTAAAAGAACTAATTAAACTCAGTGATTTAGAAAACCTTTTACATTCCTCTCTAGATGAGATGCAACCTGCGTTAGACTCTGAAGCTGAAAGTATGCTTTTAAAAATTTTGGGTAAAGAGAGACTGACAACCAATCAAGAACATCTAGCACTTGTAGAACTCAGTCAATTATTAAAAGACACAAGCTCAAAAATGTTTATGCGGCCTGAAACATTACAAGCAATTGAGCAAATTTATGCAGAAACACTGAGTGAAGAGGAAGTACAAGCTTATTTAAAATTTTTGCAAACGCCAGAAGGAAAATCAATCAACCAAAAAAATTTAACAATTAGTAGCAATGTTTTTCAATACATGAATAGTTTAAGTCAAAAGACCTTAAATGATCCTGAGCAAAATTTAAAACTCAAAGAGCAGCTTTTAAGCATCATCAAACCCTTAATTCAAGATGAATAAACGCTGCTCAATATCGACTACCACGTCAATGGATTCCAAAGTTTAAATGGCTTAACCAATAGGACCTCAGACTTTTCATCATACTTAGCTGGCTTTAACTCTTGGGGCTTAGAGCGAATTTTACCTGAGGCATCTTGTGCTACAAAGTTATAGCTCGATGATTTTAAACGTGTAAATGCGATTTCCTGATGTGCAACTTTATCAGGCATAATCATAAATGGCCCCGTATGTTCACTACGAGAAATCTTATTTTCTTCATCGTATTTAATAAAATACGTTTGTGATGCATCAACCGTAAAATCTACATATTTTGGTTTTTGAAAATGTAGCCCTGCCAATGGACGGCTGACACTCAGACGATATGTCCCAGCTGGTAATTCTACCCAATAATAATGATTATGTAATAGGCTTGGAATTCGATGACCGTTAATAAATAAATTTGCAGCAGCAATTTCTTGGCGATTCCAGCGCGTATCTGGGCGATATAAATATACCACTGCCGCTTGCTCATTCTGTGGTTTGATCGGTGTGTAATATTGACCTAATTTTTGATTGACCCATCCACCTATGGTAAAACCACCAACATGATACTGATCAGATAGCCCTGGTTCTTTTGCTGTATCTACTGGAGGTAAAGTCGCTGTGATTACTGTCGAATTTTCTTCAACCGCCTTATGACTTTGACAGCCAGCCAACACCCCTACACAACATAATGACAATATTAAATAACGCATGATATCCCTCAAGGCGTTTTCTTGGATTTATTTTTTAACAGCGCAAAACTATGCGGATTTTCCAATTTTTAAGATTAACACCTCGTTAATTAATTGCAAATAAAAAAAGCATGAAAAGTCTAACCTTTCATGCTTTTTAGATGAATGAGAATTAAGCAGATTTTGAATCAATTACTTTCAAATCTTTCTTTTCAACTAATTCAGGTGTTGTCACTTGTGGTAAACGTTCAGCTTTAAATGTTGGCTTAGCTGTACCATTAATCACAGCCTCATCCACAATAACCGTCCCCACATCACTACGACTTGGTAAGTCATACATGGTTTCTAGCAAAACGTTTTCTAAAATTGAACGTAAGCCACGCGCACCTGTATTTCGTTCAAGTGCTTTCTTCGCTACAGCACGCAATGCAGATTCATCAAAGACAAGATCAACATTTTCCATCGTGAAAAGATACTGATATTGGCGAGTTAATGCATTTTTAGGCTCTGTCAGAATTTGCATTAATGCTTCTTCATCCAGTTCTTCTAAAGTTGCAATGACTGGTAAACGACCAATAAACTCAGGAATCAAACCAAATTTGACTAAATCAGTTGCTTCAACTTGACGGAACAACTCAGAGACTTTTTTACTGTCGTCCTTATTCTTCACATCAGCCGTGAATCCAATACCGCCTTTCTCTTGACGTTGTTGTACAATTTTCTCTAAACCAGAGAATGCACCACCGCAAATAAATAAAATATTTGAGGTATCAATTTGAATGAATTCTTGTTGCGGATGCTTACGACCACCTTGTGGCGGAATAGAAGCAACGGTGCCTTCAATCATTTTCAATAATGCTTGTTGTACACCTTCACCTGATACATCACGGGTAATTGATGGATTCTCCGATTTACGGGTAATCTTATCAATCTCATCAATATAGATAATACCTTTCTGCGCTTTTTCTACATCGTAGTCCGCTTTCTGCAATAACTTTTGTACGATGTTTTCAACATCTTCACCCACATAACCCGCTTCTGTGAGTGTCGTTGCATCTGCCATGGCAAAAGGAACATCCAATAAGCGTGCAAGTGTTTGCGCAAGTAAGGTCTTACCTGAACCCGTTGGTCCAATCAACAAGATATTACTTTTCGCAATCTCAATATCTTGATGTGCATGATGCGACTGACCAACTTTCAAACGCTTATAATGGTTATAGACCGCAACAGATAATGTTTTCTTTGCAACATCTTGTCCAATGACATATTGATCCAACGCAGCACGTATCTCATGTGGTTTAGGCAAAGCTTTAGTCGCCCAGTCACCTGCTTCAACTTGTTGACTGGTTTGCACTAAATCTAAGCAGACATCCACACACTCATTACAAATATATGCGTCCTCACCTGCAATCAATTTTCCAACTTCAGATTGTGTCTTACCACAAAATGAACAATGCTTTTGTCCTTGAGGATGTTCGGACATATTTACTCCACAACTTAAATCTTAAAAACTAGGGACGTTTGCTTAATACTTGGTCAACTAAACCATATTCTTTAGCTGCTTGTGCAGTCATAAAATTGTCACGATCTGTGTCACGTGCAATTCTTTCATAATCTTGACCACTATGCTCAGCCATCAGACGGTTTAGACGCTCTTTGATATAAAGAATTTCACGTGCATGAATTTCGATATCAGACGCTTGACCACGGAAACCACCGAGTGGTTGGTGAATCATCACGCGTGCATTTTCAAGACAGTAACGTTTTCCTTTAGCGCCCGCATTCAATAAGAATGCACCCATTGAAGCCGCTTGTCCCATGCAATATGTAACAACATCTGGCTTAATAAACTGCATAGTGTCATAAATTGCCATACCAGCAGTTACTGAGCCTCCTGGTGAGTTGATATAAAGATGGATATCTTTCTCTGGATTCTCAGCTTCTAAAAATAACATCTGCGCAACGATAAGATTTGCCATGTTATCTTCAACTTCACCAGTCAAGAAGATCACACGCTCACGTAACAAACGTGAGAAAATATCAAATGAACGCTCACCACGTGATGACTGTTCAACGACTACAGGAACTAAAGCATTTTCAATTGTTGGAACATACATATGTTTATTTATTCCTAAATTATTGTGACTCGATCATGCCAACAATATGAGGGATAATCGCTGAAATTGCAAAAGGTTCAACCCTAAATATTCGACTATTTAGACTAAAAGCTGGCAATTTCTCGATAAATTAACACTTTCATAACACGGATAAAAAAAGGCGCATTAAGCGCCTTTCTTCTGAACTTTTAAAAGATTAGCCACGACGAGCTTGTTGTTCTTTCAATAAGTCTTCGTAACTTACTGGAACATCATTTACTTTAGCAGCAGCTAAAATGTGGTCAACAACTTGGTCTTCTAACACTACTGCTTCGATTTGAGCACGTTGTTGTTTATCATTTTTGAAGTATTCAACAACTTCTGTTGGATCTTCATAAGAAGAAGCCATGTCATCGATGTAAGCTTCAACACGTGCTTGATCAACTTCAAGTTTAGCATCAGCCAATACTTTGCTAACCAATACACCAAGCTTCACTGATTTTTCAGCTTGTTCTTTGAACAACTCATCTGGAAGCATGCTGCTATCAAATGCACCTGCACCTTGAGCACCAAACTGTTGAGTGAACTGTTGAATCATTTGTTGACGTTGACGGTCAATTTCTTGAGCAACCATAGAAGCTGGAACTTCAATTTCGTTTGCAGCGACAAGTGCATCAAATGCAGCTTGTTTAACTTGGTTACGAAGACCGTTGCGAACTTCACGTTCCATATTTTTACGAACGTCAGCTTTTAACTTATCTACGCCTTCTTCTTCAGTTAAACCAAAGATTTTTAAGAATTCAGCATCAATCTCTGGAAGTTTTTGTTTTTCAACAAGCTTCACAGTGATTTTGAATTGAGCTGCTTTACCCGCTAAGTTTTCAGCTTGGTAATCTTCAGGGAAAGTAACATCAATCACTTTCTCTTCACCTTTCTTCATCCCGATGATGCCATCTTCAAAACCAGGAATCATACGACCAGAACCAAGAACAAGTTTAAAGTCTTCAGCAGCACCGCCTTCAAACTTCTCACCATCAACTGTACCTTCAAAATCGAAAGTCACTTGCATGTCTTTTTTCGCCATGCCTTTAGTTTCAGTCCAAGAAGCACGTTGTTTTTGCAAGTTTTCAATCATTACATCAACATCGGCATCGTTGATTTCTGATGATTTACGTTCAACTTCTAAGTCAGCAAAAGCTTTCACTTCTACTTCTGGATAAACTTCTACAGTAGCTTCAAAAACTAAAGCATCATCTTTGTTTTCAACTTTTTCAATGTTCGGCATGCCGACCGCATTGATTTTTTCTTGTTGAATTGCTTCGAATACTGTGTCACGAATGATGTCATTCACAACTTCTTGATAAATGCTCGCACCATATTCACGGCGAACAACATTTAAAGGCACTTTACCTGGACGGAAGCCGTTGATCTTCACAGTTTTGGCAGTGCGTTTTAAGCGAGCTTCAAATTGCTCGTTAACACGGCTCGTCGGTACAGAAACATTTAAACGACGGGCAACGCCCGAAACCGCTTCAGTCGTTACTTGCATGGCTTCCTCGATATATAGTTAGTAGTAACATTTTTAAAAGTGCCACATTATATGACAACTTTCTGGATATACAAAATCAGATGATCAAAATTCCCTATTTTTCCTAATTTGCCAGAAAAACAATATTTAAATTCTCAACATAAAAAATCAAACTAACAGTTTTAAAATGATCATTTAAGTATAAAAAACATAGTATTAAATAAATCAATCGTTAATACTGATTCTCATTACCAAAAACAACCGTAATACCAATTATAAAATTAAATTATAAATATCATAAGTTTAATACTATACAATTCATTATATAGTTAAAATCACAATTGATAATAATAATAATTATCATTAGACTTCTCACAAAATATTACATAGCTTAACAATCCACTCACTTTTACTACACTTTTTGTGAAAGTTTAAAAAGATTAAAAGCTCTGTCATTCATCTGTTTAATTTCGGGGGTTCTCTCATGGCAAAAATCAAAAGCCGTAAACATATTGCTACAACACCATTAGTTGCACTTGCAGCAAGTCTACCTTTAGTCAGTCATGCGGCAACTAAAGAAGAAAAAGTGACTCAACTTCCAACCATTGAAGTGACAGCACAAGAGATCTATAAAGCCAATACCGTTAGTTCCCCAAAGTACACACAACCTTTAGTGGACACACCTCAAACGATTCAAGTAATTAAAAAAGAAATTTTACAAGAACAAGGGGCTGCTTCTTTAGTGGAGGCATTGCGAAATACTCCTGGAATTACCCTACAAATGGGTGAAAATGGAAATACCAGTGCAGGCGATACTTTCCAAATGCGTGGTTTTTCGACTCAAACTTCGACTTATGTAGATGGAATTCGTGATCTTGGTGCTGTAAGTCGTGATGTATTTAACTTAGAGCAAATTGAAGTTGTCAAAGGTCCTTCAGGTGCTGAAGCTGGTCGTGGCTCTGCTTCTGGTTATATTAATTTAGTCACTAAATTACCTAAAGCTGAAAATAGCCGTGAAGTCTCTGCACGTTATAACACAGCAGAAAATGCGCGTTTAACGGCTGATATTAATCAGGCAATTAGCGAAAGTACCGCAATCCGCTTAAACGTGATGGGGCAAGATGGTGGTGTCGAAGATCGAGATGTTATAGAGAATAACGGTTGGGCAATTGCGCCATCAATTGCATTCGGATTAGACAGCGATACTCGTCTGTATTTGTATTCTCAACATATTCGTCAGAATAATATTCCTGATGGCGGCATTCCAACTGTAGGTATGAAAGGCTTCTATAACAGTGACGCACAGTTAAATAACGCAAAAGAAGTAAATCGTTCAAACTACTACGGTAGCATCAATGATTATGAAGATATTGATGCTGATATGTTCACAGCTAAAATCGAAAGTGATTTTGGGGAAAATATTAAATTTACCAACACCACTCGTTACGGTAAATCTCAAATGAATCGCGCATTAACGGGAATTAATGGGCTTAGCCGAACAATACCGAATACAACTCCTGCTCAACAATCGAATAATCCAAATGATTGGACTGTTGCTCGATCTCATCAAGGCGTAGATCAAGAAAATAAGATTCTCGCGAATGTCTCTGCTTTAAATGTTAATTTTAAAACTGGCGCTGTTGAACATGATTTAGTTGCTGGCTTAGAGTTTTTACAAGAACAACAAATTTCTCGTACTTTATCTACCCAAAAACCAGGGACCAAAGCACCTACGACACCTGCTGCGAATCTCTATAATCCTAACCATGATGATGTAATGCCTGAATTGGTTTATACAGGTGCATATAGTGATGGTGAAACCAAAACAGCCGCAGCTTATTTATTTGATACGATAAAACTATTAGATAATCGTTTACAGTTTAATGGTGGTGTACGTCTTGATTACTATCATACAGATTATGAGGCTTTAGCTGTTGCAACGAATGCAACCACCCTTGCGATTACTAAAACTCCCACTAATCTCAAAGCACACGATACTTTGGTGAGCTGGAAATTAGGTAGTTTATTCAAACCAACCGAAAATAGCAGTCTTTATGCGTCTTACGCTAAATCATTGACTCCGCCTGGAAGCTCTAATTTCGGTTTATCTACAGAAACGACAGGAACACAAGCAGCCAATAACCCGCGTGGGGAACCACAAGAAACTAATCACTATGAAGTAGGTGGAAAATGGGATGTACTAAAAAATAAACTTGCCCTTAACGCTGCAATTTATCATACCGAAAATGAAAATCAGTTTACCCAAGATCCAATTACCTTAAATTGGTTACAAGAAGGTAAAACACGTGTTCAAGGCGTAGAACTTGGTGTCGTCGGTCAAATTACAGATGCTTGGAATATTTCTGCGGGCGTTGCTCATATGAAAACTAAGCAAAAAAATCAGCAAACCTTCAATACTACGACAGGTGAAAAAACTGTCACTGATTCGGTACGTTGGTCTCCAGACTGGACTGCTTCATTATGGACAACCTATGATATTGCAGGTTTTAAGTTAGGCCTAGGCGCACGTTATGTTGATGAACAAAAACGTGTGATCACAGACAGTACAGCTCCAGCAAATATGCCTAAAGTTCCATCTTATATTGTATTTGATGCAATGGCGGGGTATAGCTTTAACAAGAATGCTTCTGTGAATCTAAATGTTTATAACTTAGCTGATAAAGACTACATTAGTGCTTTAAATAATGGCGGTAGTCGTTTCGTACTTGGTCAGCCACGTTCTGCTGCATTAACCTTTAACTACAAATTCTAAGTCATTTTATTTAATTCATCATGATTGAATAAATGAACACAGCCTGTCAAAAAAGCTATAATTTTTGACAGGTTGTATTTTTTGGAAGATTCAAAATATGATGTTGCATATCCCCCAAGTACTCAATAAGCATCAAGTTGCTGAGCTACGTGAACAAATACAACAACAATCAGTTTGGATTGACGGTACACATAGTGCAGGTCCACAAGCACAAAAAATTAAAAATAATTTACAAGTCGATATACAGAGCGATGTATATGAATCTGTTAGCCATTTTGTTTTGAGTGCATTACAACAAAATCTGCTTTTGCGTTCAGCTGCCCTTCCTAAACATACATTATTGCCAATGTTTAACTGCTATCAAAATCAAGGCAATTATGGCAACCACGTTGATAATTCGATTCAATATTCTGCAAAAACAGGGCAAATGATTCGTACTGATGTGTCTATCACCGTCTTTTTATCTGAACCTGATGAATATGAAGGTGGGGAACTGATTATCGAAGATACTTACGGCAGCCATGAAGTGAAACTCGATGCAGGAGATGCAATTGTTTACCCAGCAACAAGTTTGCATCGTGTTGAACCTGTGACACAAGGACGTAGAATCGCAGCATTCACATGGATTCAAAGCATGGTCAAAGACGACTGGCAGCGAACGATGCTATTCAATTTAGACATGACCATTATCAAACTAAGACAACAATTGGGCGATACAGAAGAAGTTGTTAGTTTAACCAGCCATTATCATAATTTGTTAAGACAATGGGGGGATTTATAATGCATGACCAGATCCCTACACCCGCTTTAAATACTATTCCTTCGTATATTCAAACAATTTCTGACTATCAACAGCAAGCTCAGCACCATGTTAGCAAGGACATTTGGGGATACTTAAATGGTGGAGCGATGCATGAAATTAGCGTGCAAAATAATCGCCAACAATTTCAAAATATTCAATTGATTCCTAGACATCTAAACGACTTAACACAAGGTAATACTCGTTTTCAGTTATTTGGAATCGAATATCCGCATCCTATTTTTCTTGCACCGATTGGCCACCAAGCACTTTTTCATCCTCAAGCAGAAGCTGCATCCGCTCTCGCAGCTGAACTTATGCAAAGTAACTTTGTATTAAGTACATTCACAAATACACATATGGCAGAGTTGAAACTAGAAAATCCATATAAATGGTTTCAATTGTATTGGCAAGGATGCAGAGAAAAATCGTTAACCTTAATCAAACAAGCTGAACAATCAGGTTATCGTGCAATTGTGATTACGGTCGATGCTCCCCACGTGGGTATCCGAGATCGGGAACGTAAGTTATTCTTTCAGCTACCAGAAGAAATGCAACATCCACACACTCCTACCCATTTAAGCTTTCCTGATGTATCACCATCCGAAAGCCAACTATTTCAAGGCTTAATGCAAATTGCGCCTAAGTGGGCGGATATTGCTTGGGTGATTGCAAATACACATTTACCTGTAATCTTAAAAGGAATACTACATCCTGCCGATGCTCAGAAAGCCCTCGATCATGGTGTGTCTGGGATTATTGTTTCTAATCATGGTGGGCGCATTGTAGATACGACTATTCCACCTTTAGTTGCATTACAAAAAATTCGTGCAATTGTTCCTCCTGATTACCCTGTATTATTAGATGGTGGAATTCGACGTGGTACAGATGTCTTCAAAGCAATTGCATTAGGTGCAAATGCCGTATTGATTGGACGCCCTTATATTTATGGTTTAGCAACAGCAGGCGCTTTAGGTGTTGCTCATGTCATCCGCATGTTAAAGGAAGAATTTGAAATTACGATGGCACTCATGGGAACCGCTACCATAAAGGACATTAATCAAGACTATATTTATCAGCCTTAAGCATATTAATGGGAAATATTTTCTTTAAATTTTATTTTTATGCAAAAAATAGGAAAATATTTCCCATCCATTCGAATTAAAATAAATTATAGACCACTGCAGTCGCTTGTATTTTCACCTAGACTGATTCAAATTAGGTGATTAAGATAACTGCAAAACCCAATACTTTTGCTTTGAACGGTAGATGATGAAAACAAGTGATGATTTTAGCCATCCGTCTGATATAAAACTACTCACTTCTCTCCTGATGCTGCGCCTCGCGCGCGTATAAATTTTTCGCCTACTTTTTTAGGCACTCGATCCCTGAATTCGCTTTAAATTAATTCTTATAGACACCATATATATTCGCAGCACGTTGCATTTATTTTGAAACAGCAACCATGCTACAACAAGGAGTTATCTCATGATGTTGGCTGACCCAAGCAAAAAATACCGCCGTATGTATCAACGAGTGGATTTACCAGATCGTCAATGGCCAAATAACGAAATTAACCAAGCACCGATTTGGATGAGCACCGATCTTCGTGATGGTAACCAAGCGATTTTTGAACCAATGGATATGGATCAAAAATTAAAAATGTTCCATATGTTGGTTAAAATCGGCTTCAAACATATTGAAATTGGTTTCCCTTCAGCATCTCAAATTGACTTTGACTTTACGCGTAAGTTAATTGAAGAAGACTTGATTCCAGAAGATGTGTACATCGAAGTTTTGGTTCAAGCTCGAGATCATTTAATTGCGCGTACTTTTGAAGCCTTAGTTAATGCTAAACGTGCGATCGTGCATATCTACAATTCAAACTCACCAACATTCCGTCAAAAAGTGTTGAATGTAGATGCAAACGGCGCAAAGCAACTTGCAATTAATGCAGCAAATAAAGTCAAAGAATACGCAGCACAATACCCTGCAACTGAATGGATTTTCCAATATAGTCCAGAGTGTTTTTCTGCAACAGAATTGGAAGTTGCCAAAGATGTCTGTGATGCGGTCACGGAAATTTGGGAAGCGTCTCCAACCAATAAGGTGATCTTGAACTTGCCTGCAACGGTTGAGGTTTCAACGCCAAATGTCTACGCCGATCAAATCGAATGGATGCACCGTAACTTGGCGCGTCGTGATGGCGTGATTATCTCAGTTCACTGTCACAATGACCGTGGTTGTGGTATCGCTGCTTCTGAATTGGCGATTATGGCGGGTGCTGACCGTGTTGAAGGTTGCGTGTTTGGTAATGGTGAACGTACAGGTAACGTCGATGTTGCTGCGATTGCCTTAAACATGTATACCCAAGGTGTTGCACCAAACTTAGACTTCTCAAATATCAATGAAATCATTGCAACAGTTGAAGAATGTACAGGTTTACCTGTGCACCCTCGTCATCCATATGCAGGTGATTTAGTCTTTACCGCTTTCTCTGGTTCACACCAAGATGCGATTAAAAAAGGCTTTGAATTCCAGAAAAACGAAGAGATCTGGGATATGCCGTACTTACCAATCGATCCTAAAGATTTAGGTCGTGACTATGATGCGGTGATTCGTGTCAACAGCCAATCTGGTAAAGGTGGTATTGCTTACTTATTGGAATCAAATTACAACGTTGCTTTACCACGCCGAGTACAAATCGAGTTCAGCCAAATCGTACAGCAACATACTGATGAAAACGGTACAGAAATTAGTGCGCATGAAATCTGGACCTTATTCCAAAATACCTATGTGGATGTGAAAAATAGCCATTACCAAACCAAACATTATCAGTTATCCGATATTAATGGTACACAAATCATTGAATTAGATATTGAAATTGACGGTGAAGTACAACGTTTACGCGGTGAAGGTAATGGCCCAATTTCGGCGATGCTCGATGCGTTACAATTGCCAATTGATGTTGTAAATTATGAAGAACGTAGTATCAGTTCAGGTGCAAATGCTAAAGCACTTGCCTTAATTGAACTTCAAGTCAAAGGCACAGGTAAAAATGCCTTTGGTGCAGGGATTCATGACAACATTGTCACCTCATCGATTGAAGCGATTATTGCATGTACCAATCGTTTAATTGAACAAGGCGTACTTACAACTGAGCAAGTTGCTGCTGCGGCAGTTTAAGCAAAGCTGAGTTGTAATATCAGAAAAAATGACTTTTGAAAGGATACCTGAATTGGTATCCTTTTATTATTGATCAAAGATTTATACAAGGCGAATCATTCCAGTGTCTTTTCCATCGGATTCAGTGGGTTTAGTCACACCACAAAAATTTCAATTTGAGCAACCATTAGAGCTTGAATGTGGGCGTATCCTGCCACGTTTTGATTTGATGGTTGAAACCTATGGAACACTTAATGCAGATAAATCCAATGCAATCTTAATTTGCCATGCATTATCTGGGCATCATCATGCTGCGGGTTATCATCATGCAGATGATAAAAAAGCAGGTTGGTGGGATAGCTGTATTGGTCCCGGTAAAGCGATTGATACCAATCATTTTTTTATTGTTTCTTTAAATAATATTGGTGGTTGTAATGGTTCAACAGGCCCAACATCGCCAAACCCTGAAAACGAAAATCGTCCTTATGGTCCAGATTTTCCATTAGTCACTGTTCGTGACTGGGTAAAGACCCAAGCCATGTTGTCTGATCGCCTCGGAATTGATGTTTGGTTTGCCGTGATTGGTGGTTCGTTAGGTGGCATGCAAGCACTACAATGGTCATTAGACTATGCTGATCGTTTAAAAAAATGTGTCATTATCGCAAGTGCACCAAAATTATCAGCTCAAAATATTGCCTTTAATGAAGTTGCTCGCCAATCGATTCTCTCTGATCCAGATTTCCATCATGGGCGTTACTTGGAAAATGACAGTTATCCAAAACGTGGGTTAATTTTGGCACGTATGGTCGGTCATATTACGTATTTGTCTGAAGAAGCCATGAAACAGAAATTTGGTCGTGATTTGAAATCTGGCAAATTTATGTATGGTTTTGATGTCGAATTCCAAGTGGAAAGTTATTTACGTTACCAAGGCGAACAATTTAGCCGCAATTTCGATGCAAATACTTACTTGATTATGACCAAGGCCTTGGATTACTTTGATCCTTCTCGTGAATATGAACATTCATTAACAAAGGCAATGAGTCAACCGAAGTGCCAATTCTTGGTGGTTTCATTTACGACTGACTGGCGTTTTAGCCCAAGTCGTTCACAAGAATTAGTTGATGCTTTAATTGATAATCATAAGCCCGTCAGTTACTTAGATATTGATGCGGAACAAGGTCATGATTCGTTCTTGTTCCCTATTCCACTCTATGTGAAAACATTAAGAGCATTTTTAGGTGGAGAACAACAGTTGCAAGCTACACCGCAGGAGCAGCACTAATGCGAATAGATCAACGACTCGCTGAAAAATGGATCAGTCCGAACTCTAGCGTATTAGACTTAGGCTGTGGTGATGGTGAATTACTGGCTCATATGAGCAAACAGCACAATATTCGTGCTTATGGCTTAGAAATTGATCAAGAAAAGATTGCAATTGCCATCAGTCGGGGGTTAAATATTATTCAACAGGACTTAAACTTAGGTTTAAGCCGTTTTGCCGACCAATCTTTTGATTCTGTAGTCATGGCACAAGCTTTGCAAGCTGTAGATGCACCTGATGTATTACTTCGTGATATGGTGCGTGTTGGCAAACAGGCGATTATTACCTTTCCAAACTTTGCATATTGGAAAACACGTTCTTTTCTTGCATTAAAAGGTAAAATGCCTGTTTCGGAAGCTTTACCCTATATGTGGTATAACACCCCGAATATTCATTTATGTACTTTCCGTGACTTTGAAGCCTTATGTGCTGAGAATCGGATTAAAATTATTAATCGACTTGCCGTTAATGGTGACCAACAAGGTAGTATGCTCAGTAAGCATATGCCGAACCTATTTGGTGAAGTCGCAATTTATCGAGTGAGCGCTCTATGAAAAAGACATTTATCAGCACATTTTTATTTGGTCTGATCAGTATACAAGCGCATGCTGACTATGTTGCTCAACCCCAATCGGTTGCAACACAGGCAGCACGATATTCAGTGATGAGTATCAGTGAATTACAAAGCGCAGCAAAATCTGGTCAAGCTGGGGCACAATTTTATCTAGCAACACGTTATCAGTATGGTAAAGACGTTGCTAAAGATGAGAAACAAGCTTTTTCTTTATTTAAAGCAGCGGCAGATCAAGGTTTATCTGCTGCACAGTTAAATGTCGGTCGTATGTATGCAGATGGCATCGGTACGAAGAAAGATGAAGCTTTGGCGCGTAAATATTTCGAGAAAGCTGCGAGTAATGGCGATAACCGTGCCAGCTTTAATCTCGCGATGATGGAAGAACAAAAGAAAAACTATGTTGGTGCTTACCAATGGTATGAGCTTTCAACACGTGACGGTATGTTGGATACTAAAGTCATCAGTCTTTCTGAAGGTAAGAAAACAGCGTTGGCTGCAAACTTAACCCAAGATCAAATTCGTGCTGCACGTGACCGTGCAGATAAATGGATTCAAGCACAATAATCTTGCTTAAATCTATGAAATGATTTAAAAACCGACTTGTGTGAGTCGGTTTTTTTTATTTAATAAATTTATTACCAACAATAAGAAACTGGAGATAGACATGTATCAATTCCCCCCTTTGCTTAGCCAACTTCATCAGCTTGAGTTTGATTATGAAAATGGTAATGGCATTGATTTTGAACCCTATGAAAGTTTTTTATCAGAACAAGAAACAAATGACTGGTTAAAATCCTGGACGGGTAATCATGAAGTTGATGCAACTCATTTTTTAGTCTTTGGACAAGATGGAACTGGAGGATATGCGGCCTTTTGGCTCGTGAATAAAGATAAGGAGATTCTTGAACAGCCTATCATTTTTCTTGGATCAGAAGGTGAAATTGGTGTAGTTGCAAAAAAATTTGATGATTATTTATGGTTACTCGCTCAAACACATGGGCCATCTGAAGCCATCTCCTATCCAGAAAATATTAAAAAGATAAATCCAACTTTTTTAGATTTTGCAAAAAAATATTCAAAATCTGAACATAAAGCCGTCTTAGAAATTATTAAAGATGCAAAAAATGCTTATCCTGATTTTGAAACATGGATTGAAAGTTTAATCCATTACTAAATTGGTATACTTCACTCGATTTAATATATAGAGATTTTAAAATGACTACCCCATCATGGCTCAACCAAGGCAGCCTTGTGCTTGCAAGTAATAACAAAGGTAAAGTAGTCGAATTTGAACACCTGTTTCAACAACTCAATCTTCCTGTTGAAATCATTCCTCAAGGCAAACTTGATATTGAAGATGCCATCGAAGATGGTCTCAGCTTTGTTGAAAATGCCATTATCAAAGCGCGCCATGCTTCAAAACTGTCAGGTAAACCAGCGCTCGCAGATGACTCTGGACTTTGTGTTCCGATTTTAGGTGGTGCACCAGGAATTTATTCAGCGCGCTATGCAGGCGAGCATGGCAATGATGCGGCTAATAACCAAAAGCTTTTAGCTGATCTTGTACCTTTCCGTAAAGGCGGTGAAGTGATTGAGGGCATGTTTGTTTGCGTATTAGCACTGGTCACACATGCCGAAGATCCATTGCCAGGAATCTTTCAAGGCATTTGGAAAGGTGAAATCCTAGAAGCAGCGCGCGGTGAAAATGGGTTTGGTTATGACCCTTTATTTTGGCTACCAGAATTGAATGTTTCGAGTGCCGAACTAAGCAAAACTGACAAAAATAAAATCAGTCACCGTGGTCAAGCGATGCAACTGTTTAAAGCAAGTTTGATTTAAAGATCATTTGCCCTAGATACCTAGGGCAAATTATTTAAATCTAGATTGAATGAAAATACTGGATAATGAGTAAAACTCACCTTAACGAGGCATTGATTACAAACCAAAAAGTAAAAAAATTACCCATTAACCTACTTAATCTCATAATTTTTTGTCGCAAAATTGCAATATAAGTGTCACATCTTTGTCATGCCAAACTGTTGAGATATAAACAAAGTTATATAGGAATAGAATTATGGCTGGTTTATCAATTTGGCACGTCGTTATTTTTGCAATTGTCGTGATTTTACTATTCGGTACATCAAAGCTTAAAAATTTAGGCAAAGATGTTGGCGGTGCTGTTAAAGATTTCAAAAAGTCTATTAAAGAAGATGAAGTTGCTGCACCACTCAATGAGCCTCGTACCATTGATGCTCAAGTTAAAAATGCTGAAAGCTCAGTAAAAAGCTAAGCGAGCGGAATTATGCTGAACTTGGGAATGACTGAGATTTTTTGCTTTGCAGTAATTGCATTATTGGTTCTCGGTCCTGATAAATTACCTGAAGCTGCTCGATTTGTAGCAAAATGGTATGGGAAAATTAAGAAATTTATCAACAATATTCAGAATGAGATTGATAGAGAGCTCCGTCTTTCTGAGTTCCGCGAAGAAATGCAAAAAGAAATTGAAAAGATTACTGAGCTTGAACGTCGGCTACAAAAACAATTAGATGAATTGAAAACTCAAGATCATGAGGTAGAGACTGCACCATCAGTAACTAAATCTCAAAATTCGATTCGCTATGTGCCATATCACTCAAGTTCTATTATTCCTTTTTGTGTTCAATACCAAAAATCATCTGTGATTGGTATGGAAGCATACCCATCGTTGAATCAGTTTGATAACGAATTAAAGATTGCCGTATGAGCCAATTACCATCAACTTCAGTCAGTACTGAAGAAACCCTACAACAAATGCCGGTCATGCAGCATTTAATCGTACTTCGCCAATATCTTTTTAAGATTGTTGGCGTAACAATTTTTCTGTTTTTTTGTTTATTACCTTTTAGAAATCAAACCTATCAATGGCTGTCTGAACCATTGAGACAACAATTACCCGCAACATCAACCATGATTGCGACGGATGTCACAGCTACCTTTATGGCACCGTTTAAACTCAATTTATTCGTCGCATTTATGCTGGCAATGCCCTATATCATTTATCAAATTTGGTCATTTATAAAACCTGCGCTATATGAAAAAGAACAACATTTAGCGATTCCTTTGCTATTTGGCAGCATTCTATTATTTTACTTAGGTGTCGCATTTGCCTATTTCATTACCCTACCTGCTATTTTGCATTTCTTTATTAGCGTGTCTCCTGAAACTGTTGCACCTATGACAGATATTAATAGCTATCTGAGCTTCTGCTTAAAACTATTCTTGGTTTTCGGTTTTACCTTTGAAATTCCAATCATTACTTTAGTGCTGATTTTGATTGGTGTCGTGAGTACACAAAGCCTCATTGAAAAACGCCGTTTTATTGTTGTTGGATGCTTTTTCGTAGCTATGTTTGTAACACCACCTGATGCGTTATCCATGATTATGCTTGCTGTTCCGATGTGGATGCTATTTGAAATCGGTTTACTTTTTGGAAAAATATTAGAAAAGCGCAAAGCAGTTTCAGAATAATAATATCTCTGTTCAATCCCTGAATAATCTCAGGGATTTTTGTATTTTAAATTTATATTTTTTATATATTTATAAAAATTAAATTGTCTTCAAACTGCATTAAAAGTGTCAAAAAATTGTCATCTATCAAACATAAAATCAATCTAGATTTATTTACCATTTATTAAAGATATGGATTTATTATGACAGCCAATACAAATCAGCCAAGTCGTCGTGATATTTTAAAGTGGTTCGCGGGTGTTCCGTTTTTACCACTAGGGGCAATGGGCACAGCAGCAGCTTTAGCAGGTTGCAATGATAATAACGATACTACCGTTACGCCAACCGTACCTGCTGCAAAATTTAAAAATGCGACCTTCACATCAATGTCGGCACCCAATTTAACAAATGCAGCAGCCATGGCAACAACCACAGTTGCTTCATCTCTTAGTATCAGTTGGGATGATGGCTCAAAAACTGATTACACGCTTGCTTATAAACCTTTCTTTACTACAGGTGACTTAGTCGCAGATGGTAAAGGTGGAAAAATATTAGCGGGTGGTTACTTTGATATCAACAACCAACCAATCATCGATAAGTCAAAACTAGGACAAGAGCGTCAGTTCTTCTCAGACTGTCCAGATGGTAGTTCTTTGATTAGCTTCAAACAAGCTACAGGTAAAGACTTTACGGATGCGGATAAAAAAGCACTTGGTGTAACAGGTAATCCTGTTTTTCATGTTGTACAATTTGAATATGCTACTCGTGATCAGAGCTTAGCTTCAATGTATGGCTTATTACCATCACCAATCGCTATTTTAACTCTGGATCAAGATCCTAAAACAGGTCATTTATCTCTTGTTAAATACCATAATGTTGATACATCTAAAGTAAATGGCTTATGGATTACTTGTGGTGCAAGTTTATCACCATGGGGAACTCATCTATCAAGTGAAGAATATGAGCCAGATGCGAATAATGTAGCCGGAACTTACTTACCTGTATTTAGTAAAAACCTATTTGGTGACAGTACTAAAGGTAATCCTTATCACTATGGTCATTTACCAGAAGTGACTGTAAATACAGATGGCACTGGCTCTATCAAAAAGCATTATTGTTTAGGTCGCATCTCGCATGAGCTTGTTCAAGTAATGCCTGATAACCGTACAGCATTAATGGGAGATGATGCGACCAATGGCGGGCTATTTATGTTCGTTGCAGATAAAGAAAAAGATTTATCTGCTGGTACATTATATGTCGCTAAATGGAAACAAACTTCAGGTGTAGGTCCTGGTGCTGGTGATATCACTTGGATCAATCTTGGTCATGCAACAAGCGATGAAGTAAAGGGTTGGGCAGATAAATATAAGATTACAGATCTTATGGATGTTAAAACGAATGATCCTCTCGATGCTAGCTACACCAAAATTCGTTTTGGTGGTAAAAACAATTGGGTGAAACTTGTTGCTGGTAAAGAGCGTGAAGCAGCATTCTTAGAAACACATCGTTATGCAGCTTTGGTTGGCGCAAGTATGGGCTTTACCAAAATGGAAGGAACGACTGTCAACATTAAGGATAAAATTGCTTACTCAGCAATGTCATATGTTCAGTCTTCTATGATTGACAAGACAACTGATATTCAGGTTCAAGGTCCTAAAGCTGGTGCAGTCTACGCACATACATTAAAAGGCAGCCAAGTTGATACTAAAGGTCAGCTCATCAATAGTGAATGGGTTTCTACACATATGGAAGCACCTACTGGTTTAGTTGGTGAAGATCTAGCAACTGCTGATGCTTTAGGTAACCTCGCTAATGCTGATAAAATTGCAAACCCAGATAACATTAAGTTCTCAGAAAATTTACGTACGCTCTTCATTGGTGAAGATAGCGCTATGCATGTAAATAACTTCCTATGGGCTTATAATGTTGACACTAAAGTATTGAGTCGCATTTTATCTACGCCTGCAGGTGCAGAATCAACAGGTTTACATGCAGTAGATGCTGTAAATGGTTGGACATATATTATGAGCAACTTCCAGCACCCTGGTGACTGGGAATCACCTTTACATGATAAAGTGAAAGCAACACTTGATCCGTTGGTACGTGCAAATTATAAAGACCGTTTTGCTGCTGCCGTAGGTTATATTACAGCTGATCCAATGGCACCATCGATTGAAAAGAAAACCTCTGCCAAATAAATTTGGTTGATAAAAAATACCGACAGCCTTGTCGGTATTTTTATTTCAACAGATCAACTTGCATTTCGATAATACGCCCCTGCTGCTCACCTTGTTGAGACTTCTCTAACCATTGCCAGTGCTCAGATGTCATTCTCAAAAAATTAGAACATCGTGTTCCATAAATTGGGCTTTGAATAAAAGTTGAAGATAATAATTCTTCCATTTCCACACTAATCCCTGTATCCGGCAACAAATCTGGAATAATTTTTCGTTCATCTTCCAAAATATCCCAGACTGAATATTGCAAATCAGATTCTGTAATCGTTGATTGTTGCAACATTGGTAAAAATTCTTGAGTAAAGCGTTTACGTAAATGTTTGGTTTTCTCCCAATCTTCTGACATTAAACCATTGGAAACAACATAAACACCATTGGCTAAGACTTGTGGTGCTTCCCCCCGATTACTCATATAAACCGCTTGCTCTCGATCACCGACAAACAAATTAAAACCAGCGTAGTCTTGTTGTTGCTGTTCTAATTGTTGTGCAAAACGAATGGGGGCTAAATCACTTTCTAAAAAAGATTGGATTAAATGCCCACGTGAAGTTGAATATTGGTTCTTATCTCGCCCATTTCGAAAATTAGTCACGATTGCCCAACGCCCAGACTCAGTGACTCCCATCCATGCCCCACCTGACTGTAAATCTTGCCCAGCAATTATCGAACTGTTATCCCATCGATGTAAAACAGCACTTGGTCGATGATAAAACTCATCACGATTTGAAATTAAACACAACGGCATATCATCAAAAACATGCCATGCAAAAGCGACAATACACATTAATTCTGTTCTCACATCTTTACACATTGAATGTACAACATTTTTCACATCATTCCGCTACAATCTGCTCAAAACTTAATTTCAAATTCTAAATTGAGGAACAGCAATGCTGACCTATCCAAATATTGATCCAGTTGCGCTGAGCTTGGGACCAGTCAAAGTGCATTGGTACGGACTCATGTATCTCTTGGCATTTTTATGCGCTTGGGGCTTAGCCTCTTATCGTGCTAAACAACGTGATGGTTGGACTGCCGATATGGTCTCCGATCTGGTGTTTTATGGCGCTCTAGGCGTAGTACTTGGTGGTCGTATCGGCTATGTCTTGTTTTATGAGTTTGGCAAATTCTTAGAAAACCCGCTTTGGTTATTCCAAGTATGGACAGGTGGGATGAGCTTCCACGGCGGTTTCTTGGGGGTCATGATCGCAATGCTATTCTGGTGTAAGAAATATCAGAAAACATGGTTTCAAACCTTGGACTTTATTGCACCATGTGTACCGACAGGTTTGATGTTTGGTCGTATCGGTAACTTTATTGGTGGTGAATTGTATGGTCGTCAAGTTCAAGACCCTAACTATCCATTTGGTATGATTTTTCCAACCGATCCTTTAGGTTTAGTTCGCCATCCGTCGCAAATTTATCAAGCGCTCTGTGAAGGCCTAATTCTATTTATCATACTTTGGTGGTTTAGCGCTAAACCTCGTCCACGTATGGCGGTTTCAGCATTATTCCTGATGGGTTACGGAGTTGCACGTTTCTTCATGGAGTTCTTCCGTCAGCCCGATGCAGATCAAGGTTTTATTCTATTCGGTTGGATGACCAAAGGTCAGATTCTCACTGTACCAATGTTACTAATTGGATTGTGGATGATGTGGTATGCCTATCAGAAAAAAATCTACGATTGGCAAATTAAAAAATAAAACAATGGGAGCATATGCTCCCTTTTTTAAATCTAAACTTTTCCTAACAACGCTTTTACGACATCACCTAAACGTTTACCTTGTGCTTCGCATAAGATTTTTTCATCTGCACTCAAACTTTGATCATGACGAGGGCCACTGACATGACTTGCCCCATAAGGTGTACCGCCTGTTTTAGTATTCGACAAAGCTGGAATTGAATTCGGCAACCCCATGATGAGCATACCATGATGGAACAATGGCGGTAACATGCTAAGCAAGGTACTTTCCTGCCCGCCATGCATCGAGCCAGAAGAAGTAAAAACACATGCTGGTTTATTATGCAAAGCGCCATTCAACCATAAACTCGTCGTTTGATCCCAAAAGTATTTCATCTCGCTCGCCATATTACCAAAGCGAGTAGGTGAACCAAGTGCCAAACCTGAGCAATACGTCAAATCATCTAAAGTACAATAAACATCCCCCTCTGCAGGAATGCTCGGTTCTGCTTGCATAACAACAGTTGTGAGATTAGGAACGGTTCGAATACGAGCTGTGATACCAGAAGACTCTATTCCATCGGCAATTAAATGTGCCATTTCTCGAGTTGAACCATATTTACTGTAATAAAGAACAAGAACGTAAGGTTGCATCACTTTAATAAATTTTGTTAAAAAGAACACTATACGACATTTTTCCTCTTTTGAGCTGTAATCAATCCTGTGCTAACACAGGATTTTATTAAAAATAACTAGGATAGAACCCATGATCTTAAATCGTTATCTAAAAAATCTGCCTTTTTTAGAAAAAACATGGTTTCAATTTATTGTATTTGTGTTACGACGTTTCGAAGCTGATCGCTGTAGAGAACAAGCTGGAGGGCTCACCTACACCACTTTGTTTGCAGTTGTTCCGATGCTGACCGTTTTCTTAGTCATTATCTCCTCAATTAAAGCTTTAGAGCCTGCTCGACAACAACTACAGCAATTGATCTACAGTAATTTTTTACCCAAAAGTACGATTGCCTTTGACAAAGCATTGAACGCATTTACAGATAAATCCAGTAATCTCACGATTATTGGGGTGCTATTTCTGTTTGTGACCACCGTGCTTATGCTCACCTCAATCGAAAATGTCTTTAATCGTATTTGGCGTGTCAAAGAAACTCGGACAGGTCTTGTTGGCTTTATGCGTTATTGGACAATCATCTCTTTAGGTCCAATCATTCTAGGCAGTGCTTTTGTACTTTCATCTACTGTCGCCTCAATGAATATTCTGAGCAATAATTTTGCGGGTTATCAATTAGATGGTTCTTTCCTTTTATGGCTTATTTCATTTCTACTTACAATTGTTGGCTTTTTCATTCTTTACTGGACAATTCCTAATCGTAGCGTCCCTATTCTTTCCGCTGTTATTGCTGCATGTTTTAGCGCAACAGTATTTGAAATTTTAAAACGCTTCTTTGGTTGGGTGATGAGTAATTTCACCAGTTATGAAATAGTGTATGGTGCTTTTGCTGCTGTTCCAATCTTCCTTCTTTGGATTTATTTGTCTTGGAACATTATCTTATTAGGCGTAGAGGTCAGTTATGCACTGACTGCTTTTCATTCAGATAAAGAACAAAAGCGTCATCCTATCTTAATGTTATTAGACATATTGGAGTTGTTTTATAAAAAGCAACAAATTGGAGAAAGTGTCAGTGAACAAGAACTACTTGGGATTATTGGACGTGGTGAATTAGGACGCTTACCTGCATATATCTTACAGTTAGAAAAACAGAACTTAGTCAAACGTACAGACAATGATGAATATGTATTGGTTAGAAATCTTGCGCAAGTTGATTTCTGGAGCTTTTTTACAGCACTCCCTTACCCCCTACCATTACGTCATGATGTCGCCAATATCCATCAAGATGATGAATGGATTGAGCGTTTAGGGCCATCCCTCATCGAGAGTAATGATTATTTAGCTGCAAAACTTTCGATTCCTCTTTCAACGATCTTTGAACAGAAATAGAATGTACTAGGATGATGTCTGAAATATGGCATCACCATTTATCTAAATCATTCAACCAATATCCTGTCTTTAATTATAATTTATCTATATGACTTTAATTATATTTAAAAAAATGAAACAAAGATTATTTTCACTTATCGTACTCAGTTTTTGTTTGAGTCTATCTGCTTGTAGCTCACCCACAGAAAGAGAGTTTAAAAATACTGCAAAACTTGCTGAGCAAGGACAAGTTAATGCTCAGTTTAGACTTTCACAAATGTATTTTAAAGGCGTTGGAACAGAAACCAATTATCAACAAGGTTTAATCTGGATTAAAAAAGCGGCTAATCAAGGCAACTTTGAAGCCTTTGAATGGCTTCATACTGAGGCACTTCATGGTAATCAAGGGGCAAATCAATTTCTTAGTAATTTGATGGACAATGATAATTCTTTATTTTCTCAATGGTTATTGTTACAGGCTAAAAAAGGTGATACTCAAGCTCAATATGCTGTTGGTTGGATGTATGATTTAGGCAAAGGGCTTATTGAAGACCCTTATAGTGCGATGAAATGGTATAGAAAAGCCGCTAGCCAAGGAAATCTACTAGCAATACAGATCGTAAACTATCGCGATTTAAAAGGGATTATCCAAGAACATCATGGTAAAAAAAATGTCCTTTATTGGCCAATAAAAAACTATCCTCCTTTATATAAGAATCCCAAATACAACAATGCTTATTTTTATCATATTGACTCAAATGAAATTAAAACAGCACGTACTTGGGATAATTCTGCCTCGTATATCAGCGATAAGCGAACACACAGATCTTCTCATTCCATTCACCTAAAGAATCAAGTTGATAGTGCTTATGCTAGCCTAGCAGGTACAGCACCCCCAATTGATAATACTTATTCAAGACCACGTAGCACAAATCTAGGTTATTAAAATCAAAAGACCTCAACCGAGGTCTTTCTTTTATTTGCTTATCCAACCTTGAAAACTCACAATCACAATACCAAACAGAACCAATACAGCACCAATCAAAAAATTTAGTTCGATTTTTTCACCTAATAACCATACTCCAAATGCCATCCCAAATAATGGCGTGAGAAAGGAAAATACACCTAATCGAGATGCCAAGTAATTTCGCAACAACCAAAACCACGCTAAAAAACTGGCAAAAGAAACAACTAAAGTATGAAAGGCTAAACTACCCAACACCAAGGGGGTAAAGTGAATCGTCTCTTGTCCTAGGATTACAGCTAAGCCAAATAGCAACACAAAACTCCCTGCAAGTTGATAGAACAATGTTTGCGTCACTGCCGCTTGTGCTAGAGAAGATAAACGAACCGTAATCGTGGTTGCAGCCCAAGCAATACTTGCAGCCAATGCCAATAAATCCCCCCATAGCATTTGCTGCTGCAATGCTGAGTGCGAGCCTGATTCTACTCTTAGGAAAGTCACCAAAATCCCTAAAAAGGCAATTGCAATACCCACCCACTGCAAAGTGCTTAAACGCTCAGAAGGAAATTTCCAATGCAAACCTAAGGCTACAAAAATTGGGGCGGTATAAAGGAGTACCACAGCATGTGAAGCAGACGTGAGTTGCAGAGCCTGTGCCAATAAAAAGAATTCTAAAGAAAATAATAAAGCGACTAAAACACCCGCTTTTAAATTTTGTCGGTTCAATAGTTGTGTGGTTTTATCTAAATATAATAAAGGTAATAACAGTAAAGCAGCCAAGCCTGAGCGTAGCGCAATTTGCATTAACGGTGAAATATCAGGAGCTGCCATTTTCAGTATGACTTGCTGCAACCCCCAAATCATACACAGTACGATCATCAAACCTGATGCTGTTGCATCCAATGCCTTGCGCTCATCCATAATAGGCTCTCTATTCTACAATTAGAGCACCAATATAAAGCTGTCAGATTTTCATGATATAGTGAAAATCTGACATTCAATCCATGTTTTCGGGCAATTCTCATTTTATGAAAAAATCAGCTCAAAGGATTCAAAATTTTCAACAGCTTCCTGCATATAGTGATATTCCAGCCCCTTTATGGCTTAGAATTCGAGATGCACCTGCCGAGACGTTTTATCCTGAACATGTCCATGCATGGGGTGAATTTATTTATGCATTCGATGGTGTATTAGAAGTTAATATTGAACAAATTCATTATTTAACACCTCCGCCGTATGGTATTTGGCTACCGCCACGTTTACAGCACAGTGGGATTAATCGCAATGAAGTCACGCACTGCACCCTCTATATACATGAAACACTGTGCGAGCGAATGCCCAAGCAAGCAGGAATCTTACTTTCAGCCCCCTTAGTGCCCGCCTTATTGGAACATATCCGCAGACACCCATTTCAAGAAAATGATCCAGAATATTTACGTTTACTACAGGTACTTCTGGATTCCCTTACTCATGCAGAATTGGTCGGAAGTTATTTACCAACCACACAGCATCCAGCGTTATCAGAAATCTTGAATCATTTACATCTTCATCCTGCCGACAACAGCACTCTAGATGAATTAGCTAAAATGATAAATATGACTGAACGAACGCTAGCGCGTTATAGTCAAAAAGAATTGGGAATGTCACTGCATGAATGGCGACAACGATTAAAAGTAATGAAAGCAATGTCGATGCTAAATCAAGGTAAAACCATTGAAAATATTGCACTCGATTTGGGCTATGCTAGTTCATCTGCATTTATTTATATGTTTAAACGCTGGATGCAGTTTACTCCTGATCAATTCCGCAAGTTGTATCAAGGACGCTAATTCAATCTAAACCAAAACGTTTTAAATTATCCTGTTCATAAGGTGCATCCTCAGCAGGATAACGCAACTGCGCTTGCCCACGTTGCTTTGCCAATGACCAAATAATGCTTTCACCTGCAGGTAAAATATTCGGGCGCTGTTGATACATTGGATCTGTATAAGCATCGACTGTGTCAAGCCATTGCCAACCTTGTACGCGAAATGCCTGAATCACATCTGTTAAAAATGCAGCATTAATCGCATTCACGTGTAATAAAAGTACGTGCTTTGGTGAATAACCTAAAGTCTCGATTGCCAATTGATCATAGTAAATTGCACGTCCAAGTAAGTGTTGAATATAAGCTTGTTTCAATTGATTTAACTGGGCTGTTTTTCCTTGTTTTTGATAAGACAAATATTTTAAATTATAAAACCAGTCACTCGCGTCAATACTTACTGCACCCGACTGATAGCCATGTTGCTGTAAATAATCCGTGATACGCTCTCTCTTTTCTAAGGTATTTCCTTCCTTGAGAAAAGGATAACGATATCTTGCCGTCCAACCTTTTAATGGTTGAAAAACATGTTCAGCTCTCTGAATGCCATCAATATATTGTTGGCTCGTTACGCTATCTTTATTTAAATTAAGATGTAACTCGCTATGATTGCCAATCTGATGACCTTGCTCCCCCCATGCTGCAACTAACTGTAATCCCGCATAATCTCCAATTTTAATTACACTTGGATAGATCATACTTTTGAGTTGATGTTGTTCCAGTTGCGCTAAAATTCTCTGATTAATATTAACGGCTTGTTTATTTAAATCAGGATTAACGCCATCATCAAAACTTAAGGCAAGTTGTTGAGCATGGCTGATCGTTGTGGTTAAAAATAATGCAAAGTACAACCAGATTTTCATTTTTATCTTCTCATTTTTACAAATAAAAAAGCGCTGATATTTAAAATATCAGCGCTTTGATTTTATGAATTATGCTTGAACAAATGTATCCCAATCATATTCTCCTGATTGAGTTATTAGTTTCATGGTTAATTGATCATTTGGGTATAATGTCCCGACGCCAGCAGGTGTACCCGTCATAATGACATCGCCCGCTTCCAAACTAAATGACTGATTAATTTCAACCAATAATGCACCGATATCAAAAATCATATCTTGGCTAAAACCATGTTGGCGTTCAACGCCATTGATCATTAAAACAAGCTCTAACTCTTGTAAATCGCCAATTTCATCTGCTTCCACCCAGTCTGCCAAGATACATGCGCCGTCAAAAGCTTTTGCTCTTTCCCAAGGCTGTCCTTTCGCTTTTAAGTCATTCTGCAAATCACGTAAAGTTAAATCCAATCCTAATGTCACAGCACCAATCGCTTCTAAAGCTTTGCTTGGATCGGTTTCCTGCGACAATGGATGTGCGATCTGCAAACAAATTTCACATTCAAAATGACATTCACCCAAAGTCTGATTCCATCGGGCGCCTTGGGCTAAGCTACTCAAACTACTTGGTGGTTTGATAAATAAAATTGGGCGATCAGGAATTGCATTACCTAGTTCTTTCGCATGTTCAGCATAATTTCTGCCTACACAAACAATTTTTGACGGACGTGTGCTCATAAAAGCTCCTTGTTCCTTAAATCGCGAATGAAGTTATTTTTTAAAACTATTTTCAAATTTGGTTTGATCTGCTGGATCAGTGAATGAACGCTTCGGAACAATAATGACAGTATGGTTTTTCAACTCCAGCATGTAAGTCAGTTTACCTATTGCAAAAGATTGTACCTCTGCATACTGCGCTGTTTGCTTTTTACCTGTGGCATAAAGTTCAAAATGATCTTGATAAAGGTCAATTCCCTGCTCACTTTTTCCAAATTGGTAGCGAATAAATTGACGTTTAAACAACATCGGTAACAACCAATAGCGCATCAAGCCCTGCATAATCAGAAAAAAAGCACCTAATGCAACGTAATAACGACCAACGTCTGAGAAACCTAAATAGATTCCCCAACCAATAATTGCAATACTAATAACAGGTGTTAGAAAACGACTAAAGGTCTTTTTACCAAAAGTGACAAGAGCAAAACCATCTTGTGATTCTTCTAAATTAAGATAATAGCGCACAGATACAGTTGGACGTTGTTCAGACATTTTTGATTTCTAAGATTTGAAAAAACTCATCTATTAGAACATAAATGATTAGAGCGTAAATCAGATTTATCGTGATTTGATACAAAATTTAAATATGATGCGATAGGGCTTTTCAGCTTATTTTTAGAGAGAAAACGAGATGTCTAATTTCGAAAAAAGTAGGCTTTATCCATGAAGATGATCTGATCGAAATCTTTCAATATGATCAGAATTGCCTTTGGAACTTTATTTCCTATTCATCATTCCACTTCACAATATTAAAAATCTTTTTTCTATTCAGAATGATAGATAGGCTAATTAATTATTCCCACAAATACTGACCGATAAAAAGCCTACGATAAGACATGTTTTACATAATATGACTATTTTTTATACATAAAAACTTTTATTAATAGCAATATTTCATCGCTCTTCTACAGATGAAACTGAGTATATGATTAAGGAAAATCAAAGGAATCTGATGTTGTATTTGAATGGATTTATATTAACGACTCTTGTTTTTAGCGTAACGCAAACTTGCTTTGCACAAATGCTGACTTGGAATGACAATATCCCAAGCGCTTTACAACCTTTTCAAAATAACCCCCAACTTTTGGCAAGCTACACGCAAAATAATATTTTCATTTATGCACATCCAACAACTAAAACTAACCTCCCCACACTCAAATCCAATTCACAACCAAACGCCAGTTTTACATCCGCTGCACTTATTGTTCCTACCAATGTACAACAGGTTAGTAAGACCCTGACTGACTTTAATCACTACGTCGGTCTATTTCCAACACTTAAATCGGCCAAAATACTAGAACAATCTGGCAATACTGTAAAAATGAAATATCGTGTCTCCATTCCAACGCCTATTCCAGTGCTCAATTTTAATGAAGACGTTACTTTACAGCATCAGATTAAATCGAACAGTATTTCCAGTTTAGTGATTGATTCTCCTATTCCATATGGTGTAGGAAAGTTTGAATGGTTTGCCTTAGATGATCATCGAACTTTAATTACGCTCACCCAGTGGGGAGATTTAAATCAACCTAAAGGTTTTATTTTTAAAAAAATTCTGAATGCGATTCCAGAGGTCAAATTAGGGATTCCAAGCTCAACGAATGCTTTTATCTTAGAATCACTTCGAACACGCTTTATTAAACAAAATATCGTTGCCTTAAATCCAGGACAAATACCAAGCCCTAAATTAAATGAAGCTCAATTGGCTAAGATTGCACAACTGAGTCAGAATGCACAGCAGCCTGTAAGCTACCTACATGCACCGACCAGCATTTTGTACACACATGGGCGAGAAACCATGCGCTTCACCACAACCTATCAATTTTATCAACAGCCACCACAGCAATTACATAAATGGTTAAGCCCTTTAGCCTATCAAGAATTATTTCCAAGACAAATCAAGAAAATCAGTGCTTCTCCTATCCAAAATCAAGGTCAAGATACAGATATTCAAGTGAATGTGGGTTTAGGTGTGATTAATATTCCTTTTGCATTTAAGCTTTATTTTAATTATCCAAATACTGTTGAAAATAACTTTTATGCAAATGGTGGTGATTTACGTTTTATAAAAGGAAAAATGGTTGCTACAGAATTGAATCACGGAAGTTTATTTAAAATAACCAGTTCAATGAAAATTGATGAAAAAGCACCCTTTTTATTAAGGGCTATGCGAAGTTTACCCTATCATGATGTACTACCCGCAGTTGGTGGTAATAATGTGTTTGTTCAGAAAATTAAAGCAAAAATGTAAGGCACAAAAAAACCGCATTTAAGCGGTTTTTTTCACTTTATCTTTCGATAAAATCAAATTGGTGCGCTCAGAGAGATTCGAACTCCCGACCCCTTAGTTCGTAGCCAAGTGCTCTATCCAGCTGAGCTATGAGCGCATATTTGATGGAGCGCATTATACGCATTTTTTTCCAATTGATAAGTATTTTTTAATAAAATCACATTCAAACGGCGAGAGATTGATCATTTTAATTTAAAAGTAAATGTTTACAATTGGAATAAAACTATAAATCATTGATATTGATACCTTTAAATTAAAAATAAAGATTGCTTAATATTTATTTTCAAACCAATAACAAAACTTATAAACTTCTTTGGATTAAAGTCATTTTTTAAACTGTAACGCGAGAAAAATAATTTTTAATGCACTGATATCACAAATTAAATCAGGACAAAAAATATCAGCTCTATTCTCCTCATTCTCTATTATTATTTTTGACATTTTATTCTTTGTTAAAATCGAATTACTTTAAGATTCAAATACTAAAACCTTTCATTAATCTGTATTAAACAATGATGCAGCTTATCGTTTGAATTGACAAAAAAACAAATACAAATAACATTATTATTGATTAGTGTGAAATGCATCACATAAAAATCAAATCACTTTAATAATTAATCAAAACAATACAACTTTAAAAATATAGGTACCGCTATGCTTTTCAAAAGTCTTTTATCGCCAATTAAAAGTATTACTTCAAATTTATTAGAAAGTAATACAACAACTTCATCCATCACAGGTTCAACCTTAGCTCCCCTTTCTCTTTCATCAATCACAAATATCGTTTCGACGAGTTCAATTACAAATACGGTAAATCAAACCATTAGTACGGTTAGCAATAGCATTGCAAGTTCTCCAATAAGTACGATTACCAGTACTTTAGGCAGTGTAACTGGGAGTAGCAGTCCATTATCTACAGTGACGAATATTGTTAGTGGTGTCACAGGAGGAACAACCACGAATCCTGTTGATACCGTAACTAATATTGTTGGTGGTATTACAGGTGGAATAGGAACTTCCCCACTCAATGTAGTCACAAATATCTTAGGAGCCACTGGAAGTAACCCTGTCAATATTGTAACGGGAATCATCGGAGGAGTTACAGGAGGTGATCTCAGCAACAATCCTGTCACGAGTACGGTTCAAACCACTATAGACACTCTTCAAGGTGTAGAAAGTTTAAAAACAAGTATTATTAATTCAGGTATCCATACTGTAGCCGATGCAGTTATAGGGACGGTTCACCAATCAGAGCATCCAATCGGAGATTTAGCAAATCTTGGTACGCTTACCTTTGAAACCTCACGCGATACAGTGAATGGAAGTCTCGAAGCAGTTTCAAATCTCGCTGGTGCGGATATTAATGGTGCAATTGGCTCAGCAACTGGCGTTATCGGCACACTCATCAATAATGGTTCCACTGCTTCAAACACGGTTCAGCACATTGTGGGTGATTTAACGGATATTAGCAGCGGCAGCCCTGTTGCTGCTGTCACAGATATTATTGGTGGTATTACGGGCGGCGGCGGTAATCCTCTTGATGCTGTGACCAATATTATTGGTGGTGTTACAGGCGGTGTTGGTGGAAATCCACTAGAAACTGTAACCGATCTTATTGGTGGTATTACGGGTGGTGTTGGTGGAAATCCACTAGAAACTGTAACCGATCTTATTGGCGGTATTACGGGTGGTGGTAACCCTCTTGATGCTGTGACCAATATTATTGGTGGTGTTACGGGTGGCGTCGGTGGCAATCCACTTGATGCTGTGACCAATATTATTGGTGGTATTACAGGCAGTGTTGGTGGAAATCCACTAGAAACTGTAACCGATCTTATTGGTGGTATTACGGGTGGTGTTGGTGGAAATCCACTAGAAACTGTAACCGATCTTATTGGCGGTATTACGGGTGGTGTT
>Ga0209958_1000575_pt1 | contig 56549 bp, 44 predicted proteins | sample ThiBio_inoc_plan_FD_183942 | JGI IMG/M metagenome (GOLD analysis project Ga0209958, IMG submission 183942) | Wastewater bioreactor microbial communities from Cape Town, South Africa - Thiocy_inoc_plan (SPAdes) | ecosystem: Engineered > Bioremediation > Thiocyanate > Unclassified | place: South...
CGCCCCGATCCGGGCCGTCGCCTGGCGACGCCCGCTCGAGGGGGATGAGCGAGCCTCGTACGACCGCGTCGCCGCCGTGCTCCGCGACACCTCCCGAGCCAGCAGCGCCGTCGAGTGCATGAACAGCGTCCTGCGGATGCAGCAGTCGCGACACCGCCGCATGACCCAGTCGATGCTCGACCTTAAACGCCTCTACTGGAACTGCCGCCCGTTCCGCTCCGGCCCTCGTAAGGCCGCATGTCCCTACCAGGCGCTGGGCCTCCCCTTGCCCACCTTCGACTTCTGGGAACTGCTCCGCTCCGACCCGGACCGCCTGACGCAAACACTGTCAGCCCAAGCAAATGCCCTATGAGACAGTCCCCTCGACCCGGATGGACGCCCGGCCGGGCCACCGTCTCCTCGAAAGACTTGCGTCGATTCGCGGTGGAGTTGAGCGAGGAGTATCATAAATCCCCCTTCCCCCCTCGTGGGAGAAGGTGCCCCGGAGGGGCGGATGAGGGGGGCGCGACCGGGAGCCGTCGGACTCGAAGTCTTGATCCGACGGCGCATGGGTCCTCCGTCGCCCCCCTCATCCGGCCTTCGGCCACCTTCTCCCACGAGGGGAGAAGGATGCTTGGCGTCGGCCTGCTGAAGTGGTTTTGAAGGGCAAGCCCCGCCCGTCACCCCAGGTCGACGACGAACGCGCCGGGGACCTCGGCGTCGACGATCAGGCGGGCGAGGTTGAGCCAGGGGCCGCAGCGGTCGAGGACGCCGGAGTCGGCGGTGGCGACGGCGGGGCCGGGGAGGCGGAGCACGGGGTCGGGGTCGGGGACGACCTCGGCGGACCAGCCCGGATCGACCTCGCGGAGCATGGCCGCCAGCCGGCCGCTGTTGGAGACGGGGGCGTCCAGCAGCCACGCGCACGGGCCGATCCCCCACCGCCCCAGCGCCCGCGCAGCCATCTCCAGGGCGGGCCGGGTCTCCTCGACGCGGCGGTACGTCCCGTGGACGCTCGCCAGGTCGCGATAGCAGCCGTCGCGGGCGCCCAGCACGACGGCCCCGCCCAGGGCCGACTCCAGCGTCAGGATCAGGTTGAAGCCGTCGATCCGGACCGGCCGGCCGCGCAGGGCCTCGGGCTCGACCCGGCGCGCGCGACGGTCGGCGACGGCGGCGTCGGCCGCGGCGCAGCGCGCGACGGCGGCCCGCTGGCGCTCGACGAGGCGGCGGCGGTCGCCGACCAGCTTCAGGGCCGAGGGCTCCGCGTAGCCCCGCGAGAGGAGCCACGACAGGTCGGCCGCGGCCGACGCCAGCGCGGGGCGGGCCTCGACGCCGAACCACTCCCGATCCCCGGGGGCCGGGCCGCGATGCGTCCTGGAATCGGGCACGAGCCGGAGCCTCCATCTCGCCGCGATCGGCCCACGCCGCCGCTCGCATCATACGCCGGGCGCCGCGGCGAGGCCATCAAGCGACGTCGGCCGGCCGGCCGTCCCGGCGATTTCGCGATTCCGGCCCGCCCCGAAATCCGCGCCCGGTTTCGGCCCCCGTTGCGATTGATGGTGTGGAACGGCGTCCGACATCCCGCCCGATCATCTCGCCTCGATCCGACGCCGCCATTCGAGATACGACCGCGAGGCGCCCCCGGCCCCGCGGCCCTCCTCGCCCGCCGACGACGGCGGGCCGCACCGCCGGAGGCGCGGCAGGAAGCCCGCCCGGCGGACGCGCCATCCCGATGAAAGGATTCCCGAGATGTCCAGGAACACGGACCGTCCCGAGGCCCCCCGCTCGCCCCTCTCCGGCCGCACCCGCCGCGACCGTCGCCGCACCGCCCCCGCTCTGACCTCGCTTGAAGACCGCAAGCTCCTCACCGGCGGCTTCGGCGGCATGGCCGCTGCACCGATGATGATGCAGCAGGCCCCCGCCCAGGTCTTCCAGGCCCACACCCAGGCGTTCAATCTCGGCGGGGCCGAGGGCCAGTCCAACCCCACCCTCTCGTTCCAGGGCGACGCCGTCTCCCGGGGCACCGCCGGCGGCTGGGGCTCGACGACGCACACCGACGCCAGCGGCCAGGATTGGATCTACTCCGGCGCCAACGCCCAGTTCGGCCCGCTCGGCTCGCTCATCTTCACCGGCGGCTCCCGCGCCGACGTCGCGCCGAAGGCCGGCTCGCCCCTCCCCGGCAAGTCCGACGCCCCCACGACGACCGACTCGACGACGGATGTGACGACGACCGACGCGACGACGGATGCGACGACGACCGACGACTCGACCTCGACCGACGCGACCGCGTCGAGCCGCGAGGAGTTGGACGCGGCCTTCGAGAAGTATCACGCCGACGTCCAGGCGATCCAGGACAGGTCCGAGGTCACGCCCAAGCTGCTTGCGGCCCTCCGCGACGCGCAGGAGACGATCAAGACGGAGGCCACTGGCGATCCCGACGAAGCCCTGGTCACGACGCTCCAGGACGACGCGAAGACGGTGCTCGACTCCGGCACGTTCACCGACGAGCAGCAGGCGACCCTGAAGGCCGACTACACGACCGTCCTCCAGAGCGCCGGCGTCTCCGACGAGACGATCGCCTCGTTCTTCGCCGCCCAGGACGCCGTCAAGGTCGCGAGCCACGTGACCGCCGACGACCTGGCCACCCTGGCCTCCGACCGCCAGGCGATCCAGGACCTCATCGACGCCCGGGGCGACGCGATCGACGGCCAGGCCCCCGGCGGCTTTGACGGCGGGATGGCCGCCCCGACCGGATTCGGCGGCGGGGTGCAGCAGGGCGGCGGCTTCGGCGGCGCGTCGGCCCCCGGTGGGTTGGGCGGCGGGGTGCAGCAGGGCGGCGGCTTCGGGTCGGATCTGCCCGGCTTCGGCGGCGACTTCATGATCCCTGGCGGTTCGGGCGGCCCGCAGGGCGGTTCGACGCAGGCCGTCGCCCCCTCGGGCGGCGCCGACGTCGCGCAGCAGGGCGGGGCCGCGGCCGCGGCGCCCGAGGCCGGTGCGATCGATCAGGTCGGTTCGCAGGCCGCCCCGACGAGCGGACCGCGGGGCGGCTTCGGCGGCCGGCAGGGTGGGACCTCGGCCCGGTCGTTCGGGGGACGGCAGGTCGGCGGCCAGGGCGACCGCATGACGACGCGCTCGATGGGCGGCCGGTCCTCGTTCGGCGGCGGTTCCGGGCAGGCTCCCGGAACCTGAGCCCGCCACGCCGACGCCCCTTCCGCAGCCCGGCGGCGGGGGCGTCGAATCGATGATTATCGACGGTGTTTCACGGTTTCTTGAGCCTCGTTCGACTTTCCGGGTTTTGGGGGTTTTGCCGTCGTCGCCTCGATGCGGCCGACGATTCTTCCCTTACGGACGGCCCGCAACCACGTCGCAACCCCTTCGGCCGTCGTCCCGAGCCTCGCGACCCGGACGCCTTCGGGCGTCCCCGGGCGCGGGGCCATTCGCTCGCCGGAAACGGCGAGTCGCGCCGCCGGGGAGACGAGGCAGGAGGCCCGTCCCGGCGGCGTGGGACCCCCGGAAAGGATTCTCGCGATGTCCCGAAAGCACGACCAGCGCGCCCCCCGCCGGGCGACTTCCCCCACGCTCGCGACGCTGGAGGAGCGCCGGCTGATGACCCGCGGCGTGATGCCGACGCCGGAGCCCGCCCCCTTCATCGTTCCGAAGTCGGCCCCCGCCTTCGCCACGACCGTCGCGGCCTCCGACGCGAGGCTTGCGGGCTCCGCCGGGATCGTCGCGGCCACGACGCTGCCGGCGTACGACGCGGCGTCGACCAAGGACTGGATCTACAGCGGATCGGACGCCCAGTTCGGGCCCGCGGGCCTCTACGTCCTCTCCGGCGGCAACGCCTGGCCGACGCCGTCCTCGCCGTCATCCGACGCCTCCACGCCCCAGGGCAAGCTGGACGCGGCCTTCGCCAAGCAGTCGGCCGACATCCAGGCGATCCAGGACAGGTCCGAGGTGACGCCCAGGCTGCTCGCCTCGCTCCGCGCGGCGCGGGAGAAGGCGGCCTCGGAGGCCGGGACCGCCGACGCCGCCCTGGTCAAGGCGCTCCAGGACGGGGCGGACGCCGTCCAGAAGTCGGGCACGTTTACCGACGCCCAGCGGGCGCAGCTCCGGGCCGACTACACGGCCGCCCTGAAGGGCGCCGGCGTCTCCGACGCCGCGATCGCCGGGCTGTTCGCCGCCCAGGACGCCGTCCTGGCCGCCGGCCACGTCACGGCCGACGACCTCAAGACCCTGGCCGACGACCAGGCCGCCGTCCAGGCGCTGCTGGACGCCATGCCCAGGGACGCCGTCGCCTACACGACCGACATCGCCGCCTCGGCCCGCGGCCCGGCCGCCCTGGGCGGCACCGCGACGGCCTACGCGACCACCGCCTCGACGACGGCCGCGACCTCCACGCCCGCGGCGACGACGACCGCGGCGACGACGGCCGCATCGGCCGCCGCGAAGTCCGCGGCCACGACCGCGGCGATCGGGGCGCTACCGCAGAGCGTCCAAGCCCCGGGGCGGGACACGCCGGCCGCGACCACGACCACGACGCCGGTCGCCATGCGGCCGTCGGGCTTCGAATCCTCGATCCAGGTCGCCCGGCTGTCCCGCCGGATGTCGAACGCGACGACGGGCCGGGTGCGGAACGCGATCGGGAACCGCGCGCTCGTCCCGAACGCGCAGGCCGTCCCGGCCGTCGCCGGCCGTCGGCTCCAGGGCTTCCAGGGCATGCGGACGGCCTCGCGGCCCTGACGCGCCCGCGGCGCCGCCCGGGGGCGACCCCGGCGGCGCCGCGGAACCCTCGCGGTCAGGCCCGGCGCCGCCTCGCGGCGGCGAAGGCGCCGCAACCGGCCGCCAGGCCGGCCATCGCCAGGGCCGACGGCTCGGGGACGGCCGCCGGCTGGTCGCCCACCACGAAGCGGAAGACGGAGGAGGTCTCGACAGTCCCCCCGCCGACCAGGTTCCCCGAAGCCGTGAGGGTCAGGTCGTAGATCCCGGCCGCGGTGAAGCCGAGGTTATAGTGGTCGTGGCCCCCGGCGAAGATGGCGATCGAGTCGGAGGCCGACAGGCCGTCCGCCGTGTTCATTTCGGGCGATCCCCAGTTCCCGTTGGAATACAGGACGAACTGCCCACCGGTGGAGGCGGAGAAGCCCGTCAGGGCGTAGCTGAGGGTGTCGTTCGCGAAGGTCCCGCCCGCGATCTCCTCGGCGCCGAAGCCGAGGAAGGGCCGAGAGCCCGCCCCCTGGCTCGTCTGGAGGAGCAGGTAGAGGGGGTTGCCCGCGAACGGCGAGGGCAGCCGGGAGTCGCCGGTGGTCAGGACGGACTCGGGGACGATCACCGAGATCGTCGACGGGTCGGGCGACGAGCCCGCGCCGCCGACCTGCGCCCCGTTGATCACCGCGGTGCTCGACATCTCGTAGAAGAAGCTCAGGCCGTCCGTCGCGTCGTAGTCGACGGCGATGTCGGCGTGCCCGGCCGTGTAGAGGTCGCCGAAATTCGCCGCCCGCGCGGCGAGGGTCGGCCACGCGGCCAGGGCTGCGCCGAGGGCCAGGGTCTTCAATGCTCGCGACATCATGATGACGTTCCTAAAATCCTTGTTTGAACAAAACTTCACATCAATGGCCCGGGACGGCGTCCGGCCGCCGCCGGGGCCGCGCGAGGCTCGGCGGGCCCGCCCGGGCCGCGCTACATAGCCACGCGTTCCACGCTGGCGAACCAGCCATGGTCGGTTATGAGTTCACGCACCTGGATCTCGACGCCGTCCGAGGACTTCCAGTGGGTGAACCGACATCGCGGCTCCTTGGGCTCGCCGGGGTCCAACCCGGGGATCCGGGAGCGGAGGACGCCCAGCAGCGCCGTGGCGGGCATGTCGTGGGAGTCGGCCTGGGTCGCGGCCTTGCCGCCGGGCCGGGCCTTCGGGACGTCCAGCCAGGTCCCGCCGGGGCGCCGGAGGATCCAGATCCGGTAGGAGCCGTCGGGGCGGGCGTCGTCCAGGCAGAGGACGGCGTCCTCGGGGATCAGCTCGGCGACCTCGGCGGGGAGACGACGGCGGGCCTCGGGCCCCGTCTGCTCCCCGACGTATCCGCCCGCGCGGCCGCAGCCGAGAGCCGAGGCCAGGGCCCAGGCCAGGGCCAACGCCCGGATCGGGCCGAAGTGATCAGAAGGCATCGGAGCCCACCACCTCGCCGCCGTCGCGGGTCCCCAGGGCCCACCAGACCGGGTGTGCGATCGTGCTCCGGACGAACCGGACGGAGCCGTCGCCGAGCAGCACGTTCAGCCCGCCGGGGTGGGCGCTCCCGGGCGTGATCAGGATGTTGCCGTCCAGCTCGCCGCCGTAGATGTGGCAGCTCCGGCCGTTGACGGGCAGGACGTGCATGTAGATCCCGCCCGCGTGGCCCCAGCCCGAGATCCACGCGCGGCCGGGGAAGACGGTCCAGGCGGGGTCGGGGAAGCTCACCGTGCCGCAGTATTTCTGCCAAGCCGGCAGCGTGCGCGAGGTCCCCGACCCGCCGGCGCAGAACGATCGCGAGGACTCGGGCTCGACGAGCATCGCCTCCAGGTCGTTCGGGTCGGTGGCGCGGGGGATGCGGCGCTCGGCGACGGCGGCGGTGTTGCTGAGCCCGTCGGTCGCCATCGCGGCCGAGATCGGCCCGACGTGCCAGTCCGCATGGCCCGCCGGGTCGGCCAGGCCGATGAACCCGTTGTGCCGGCCCATCCGGGGCCCGGCCGTCGCGCCGGAGGTGTCGGGCGTCCAGCCGGCGTTCCCCGCGTAGCTCTGCGGGGCCGGCCGCGACGTCCCCATCGTCTCGGGGACCTGATAGGACTCGGACGGGCACAGGTACACGCCGACGACCGCCCGCGCCGCCGTCCCGTTCGGGTGCGTCGCCGGGATCGTCGCCGCGTACATGGCGACGTCCGGGTCGGCGCAGGTGGCGGCGTTGCCCACCCAGAAGTTGATCGCGTTGTAGAGGGGCTGCTGGTCGACGTTCGGCAGGATGGTCGCGTGCCAGCTGAACAGCCCGTTGCGGCACATCCCCCCGGGGGCCGCCTCGGCCGAGGTGGTGCTCATCGGGAACACGGCGTTGGAGTCGTGGTAGTTGTGGATGGCCAGGCCGATCTGCTTCAGGTTGTTCACGCACTGGGCGCGGCGGGCGGCCTCGCGCGCCGCCTGCACGGCGGGCAGCAGCAGGGCGATGAGCACGGCGATGATCGCGATCACCACCAGCAACTCGATCAGCGTGAAGCCCCGCGCTCGCGGTCGCATCATTAAATGAATCATGAAATAACCTCTGGGTCCTTGTGGCGTGTCGGCGTCCGCATCGCGGGGCTCAATCCCGATCGCGCGGGCGGAGGTCCGGGAGCCGGCGGAGGAGTTCCGCGCCGAGGGCGGCGCGGGCGCGGTGGAGGCGGGAGCGGACGGTGCCGACGGGGAGGCCGAGGGCCTCGGCGGCCTCCTCGTAGCCGCGGCCCTCGACGTCGCGGATGGTGAGGATCTCGCGATGCTCGGGGCGGAGGCGGGCGAGGGCCTCGCGGACGGCCCGCGCGAGGTCGCGGCGCTCCAGGTCGGCGGCGGGGTCGTCGCGGGTGGAGCCCTCGGGGCGGTCGAGGCGGGCCCTCCCCTCGTGGTCGCGGAGCCGACGCCGGGCGCGGGCCAGGCTGAGGCTGCGGAGCGTCACGGCCCGTTGCAGCCACGCGCCGGGGTCCTCCGGCCGGACGTCGTGCCGCCAGAGGGCGACGAGCGCCTCCTGCACGGCGTCGGCCGCCAGGTCCGCGTCGCAGAGGATGCGCCTCGCGGTCGAGGCCATCCGGGACAGGTGCGGCCCGGCCGCCTCCGCGAACTCGTCGTCGCTCACGCCCGCCGACCTCTTGAGTGGCGGCGGCGCCGGCCGCGTCGTCGTGAACCGATCCGGGCCGCCTCGGATCGGCCTCCTCGCCATGGAAACCATCCCCACGCTCATCGAACCTCCCGTCCCCGGCGCGAGGGCGCCGGACTCCTCTCGGGTCGAACCGCACGCGAAGCGATCGGCGCAGGCGATCGAGGGCGGGCGCACCGGTCCCGTCGGTCGGGGGCGGTGCGGCCTCGATCAGGCGTGCGCGGGCGTCGGCCGCGGGGGGGCGCGGGGCCGCGAAGGGAGGGAGGGGACGGCGCGCGGCCCCGCCGAGGTGCGGGCTTCGGGCGCGAAGGCGACGCGCCCGGCGTCGACGGTCGAGGCCGCCTCGGGGGCGGCCTGGGCCTGGGCGAGGTAGGAGCAGACGGGGCAATGCCCGTCGTCGTGCGCCGGGGCGACCGTCGCGGAGACGGTCGCCGAGGAGGGATCGCCCTGCATCCCGGGGCCGGCGTCCGTCCGCACGGGGGCGGCGACTCGGCCGTGGCGGTCGCCCGTCAGCTCGTGCAGGCCCGGGCTGCACAGCGTGATCGCCGTGTAGGTGGCCAGCCAGAGGATGATGGACGGACGGCGGAGCATGGTGGGGGATGATCCTGGGTCGGCGCGGTCCTACGGATCCTACCGCAAGGGCCTTCTACACGGTAGTTGCCGGCCGATCCGCGAAAGTTCCCGGCGGGCCGCGAAATCTCGTTTCCCCGCGCGCCGTCGCTCGCTACAGGATTCGTCCGGGATCCTTCCCGAAGCCGACGACCTTGCCGCGAAGATCCGAGCCCGACATGATGGGGATGGGGGCCGATCCACCTTCCTTTCAAACTCGGGAGGGCTTGCCATGTCCGCGAACGGGCCCGGTTCGCCGCGTCGGCCGCCCCTCGTCCGTCGGCTCTGGTTTTGGGCGGCCCTCGCCCTGGCGGCGGTCGTCTGCCTCGGGCCGTCTCCCACGTCGCGCCGTCCCTCGACCTGCGTCGAGTGCCGGATGGATCGGACGGAGTGGCGGTGCCTCGGCTGGGCGTGGACGTCCGAGGAGGCGACGGACCTGAGCCTCTGGTATCAGGGCGAGGTCGACCCGGGGCATTCGCACACCTGGGTCCCGCGCGGACGCTGCGAACGTATCGGGATCCCCGGGCTCTACAGCGGCTTCGCCTGCTCCATGGGCCATCGGGTCGCCGGCCTCTCCCGGCACTTCCAGCGCGAGATCTACGAGCACTTCGACGACCCCCGGGAGGCCGGCCGGCTCTTCGCGAGCCTCGCGTCCTGGGACGACGATGCGAATGCTCGCTTCAATTCGGTGGTGGAATGGGCCCTGGAGGATTATCCTCGGCCCTGGCCTGTCTGGCTGGCGGAGCACCGCCGGCCGGATGACGATAAGGCGTCCCCGTGAGTCGGGTCACTTCAGTCGTATGTCGAAGTAGTAATAGGTGCGCCCCGACGGCAACAGGCAGTCGACCACGTCGTCCCGGATCGAGCCGTTCCGCGGGCACGAGATCGCCAGGCCGGCGTAGGTCGGCGTGATCGCGTCGCCGAGGCGCTTCTCGGCCAGCAGCTCGTAGCGCAGGCCCTCGGCGTCGACGGCGCCCCAGACCTGGACCCGCGCGGGCTGGGCGTAGGGGACGGCCGCGATGCCATGCCGCCCGGCGGTCGACTGGAACATGCGCATCGACGCCGAATCCTGGAAGGGGAGGAGGTCATTCGATGTGACCGGGCCGTCCGCGCCCAGGACGGCATGGCGGTTGAAGCCGCCCTTCGTCCGGTTGTTGTCGGTCGATCGGTAGAGGACGTGCAGGCGGCCTTGCGCGTCGAGGAAGGCGTCGCCGCCGAAATTGTTCTGCACGCTGGGGTAGAGCCCGGCCGTCTTGTCGTAGACGGCGGCCTCGATGTCGAAGGCGCGGTGGTCGGGGCGGGCGAGGTCCGGGATCTGGAACAGGCGCAGCTCGTCCCAGACGTACTTCGTGCCGGGGTCGCGGCCCGGGTCGGTCGGGGAGACGCCGACGGCTTCGATCCGGACGTCGCGCTCCGAGACGATCGCGACGCCCCCGCGGCCGTCCGCGAAGCCGTAGTTGTAGCAGTGGCGATACGCCAGCTCGGCGACGACCGCCTCGTCCGCCCAGCGCCTCGCGGCGAGGTCGAACCGCACCCACGCGAAGTACCCGGGCGCGTCGCCGCCGCTGTAGAGGGCGTAGATCGCGCGACGGGGCGCGTCGAGGACCGCAGAGCCGTAGCCGAACGAGCTTCCGCGCCCGAACGGGACGGTCGTCCGATGCTCGGTCGTCGCGCCGGTGGATCGGTCGACGTGGTACGCGGCGAGCACGGCCCGCTCGCGCCCGTCGACGTACTCGGTCCCCGGCGCCACGACGTACACCTCCTGGTCGGCGTCGCAGACGACGTGGACGCTGTTGCTGCCGGAGAGCGTCGTGGGGAGGGACGCCAGGCGCTCGGGCCGGCCGTCGCGGATCCGGATCAGGTGGACGACCGCCTTCCCCCCCGCGTCCTTTCCCAGGAAGGCCGCATAGGCCCCGTGCGACGTGCGGACGATGCGGGCCTGCGTCCCGCCGTGGACCCCCTCGTCGCTCGCCGGGGCGTCGCACGTCGCGCCCAGGTCGACCGGATCCGAGACGACGACCGGGGCCTGCTGGGCCGCGGCCGCGCAGGCGGCGAGCCAGAGGCCGAGCGGGACCGCCGCGAGCGAGGCGAATCTGGGCATGGGACGGGAGCCTCCTCAGACGCGAGCCAGGGACGCCGAGGCGCCCGATCCCGATGGTAACCCGTCGCGAGGCCCCGATGAAGGTCCCCCCGCGGGCGGCGTCGCGACGATCCGCCTTGCCGCCGAATCCCGGTCGCATTACCTTGGCGCGTGTGTATCGGACGGGACTTCGAAAATGCTCTAGGGATGGGGCAGGGACGACCATGGCATCCTCGTACAAGCGGATCCTCGTGACGGGCGGCTGCGGGTTCATCGGGTCGAACTTCGTGCGGATGCAACTCCTGGAGCATCCCGAGGTTGAGATCACGAACCTGGACGCCCTGACCTACGCCGGCAACCCGGACAACCTGGCCGACCTGGCGGACGACCCGCGGTACACGTTCGTCCACGGCGACATCGCCGACCGCCCGGCCGTCTCCCGGCTGTTCGAGGCCGGGGGCTTCGACGCGGTGGTCCACTTCGCGGCCGAGAGCCACGTCGACCGCTCGATCACCGACGCCACGCCGTTCCTGCGCACCAACGTCATCGGCACCCAGACCCTGCTGGACGCCGCCCGCCACGCCCGCGTCCCGCGGTTCGTCCACGTCTCCACCGACGAGGTCTACGGCACCCTCGGCCCGCACGACCCGGCGTTCACCGAGGAGACCCCGCTGGCCCCCAACAGCCCCTACTCCGCCAGCAAGGCCGGCTCCGACCTCCTCGCCCGCGCCGCGTTCCACACCCACGGGATGGACGTGGTCGTCACCCGCTGCTCGAACAACTACGGGCCGTACCAGTTCCCCGAGAAGCTCATCCCGCTGTTCATCACCAACGCCCTGGCCGACGTCCCCGTCCCGGTCTACGGCGACGGCATGCAGGTCCGCGACTGGATCCACGTCCTCGACCACTGCCGGGGCGTCGACGCCGCCCTCCGCGGCGGCTCCGCGGGCGAGGTCTACAACTTCGGCGGGCTCAGCGAGCGGTTCAACATGGACGTCACCAAGGGGGTCCTCCGCCTGACCGGCAAGACCGAGGCCCTCATCAAGTACGTCACCGACCGCCCCGGCCACGACCGCCGCTACGCCGTCGACTGCTCCAAGTCCGAGCGCACGCTGGGCTGGAAGCCGACCGTCACCTTCGAACAGGGCCTGGCCGAGACCGTAGCCTGGTACAAGGCCAACGCCGCCTGGGTCGACCGGGTGAAGTCAGGCGAGTACCGCCAGGGCCCGCAAGGCGGCCGGCGCAAGGCCGGGTGAAGGCGCCAGGGCCACGCCCCGCCGTCGAGCTGAAAGGACCGCCGCCGTGCGAGCGTTCGTGACCGGGATCAGCGGCTTCGTCGGCGGGCACCTGGCGGAACATCTCCTGGAGCGCGGGGACCAGGTCGCGGGCGTCTCGGCCTCCGGCCGGTTCCCCGCCGGCCTCGCCCACCTGGCGCGCTCGGCCCGCATCGAGCCGCTCGACCTGGCCGACGCCGACCCGGGGGCGTTCGCCGACCTGATCCGCCGCAAGCGGCCCGAGGCCGTCTACCACCTGGCGGCCCAGTCCAACCCCCGGGCCAGCGTCGACGACCCCCGCGGGACGTGGGCGCTGAACCTCGGCGGGACGCTGAACCTGCTGTCGGCCGTGAAGGACGCGGGACTCTCGCCGACGCCCCGCATCGTGCTGGTGGGCTCGGGCGTCTGCTACGGCGACCCGCCGCCCGACCACATTCCGGTCTCCGAGTCCTGCCCGCTGCGGCCGAACGACCCGTACTCGTCCAGCAAGGCGGCGGCCGACCTGCTGGCGATCCAGATGCACCTGTCCGACGGCCTGGACGTGGTGATCGCCCGGCCGTTCAACCACGCCGGCCCGAGGCAGTCGCCGCGCTACGTCCTGGCGAGCCTCGCCGCGCAGGTGGCGGAGGTCGAGGCCGGGCGGAAGGACGCCGTGGAGGTCGGCAACCTGGACGTCGTCCGCGACTACACCGACGTCCGCGACGTCGTCCGCGGCTACCGCCTGCTGGCCGAGGCCGGCACGCCCGGCGAGGTCTACAACCTGGGCACCGGCCGGGGCCTGAAGCTGGCCGACGCCCTGGACGCCTTCCGCGGCCTGGCGATCCGCCCCATCGAGGTCCGCGTCGACCCGGCCCGCGTCCGGCCGGTGGACCTCCCCCGCCTCGTCGCCGACGCCTCCAAGCTCCGCGCGGCCGTCGGCTGGGAGCCCCGCATCCCGACCGAGCGGACCCTCGCCGACATGCTCGCCGACGCCCGCGCCCGCGTCGCCGCGGGCTGACCGCCGTCGCGGCGCGGGAAAAGCGTATCAAGCGGGGGCCCGGCGGCCATCCTACCACCGTAGCAAGTCGAGGGGCGTCGCCGCACGACGCCCGGTCTCGTCCGCCGCGGCCGAAGGATGCCGACCCATGATCCGAGAGACCCCGCCCCTGCTCGCCCGGCTCCTCGACCGCGGCACCCCCGCCGCGCTGTCCGACGCCCAGCTCGCGGAGCGGTTCGCCGCGACCCGCGACCCGGAGGCGTTCGCGGCGATCGTGGAACGGCACGGCCCGCTGGTCCTGGCCACCTGCCGCGGCGTCCTGGGCGCCGACGCCGAAGACGCCTTCCAGGCCACGTTCCTCGTCCTGATGAACCGGATCGGGACGTTCCCGGTGCGCGGGTCGCTGGCCGGCTGGCTGCACCGCGTCGCCCGCCGCATCGCGCGGGACGCCCGGCGGTCGCAGGCGCGCCGCCGCCTCCGCGAGGAGGCCGCCGGGGCGCGGCGAGGGCCCGGCCCGGACCCCGGCCCCGAGCGTTCGGAGCTGCTCGACGCGGTGCGCCGGGAGGTCGACCGGCTGCCGGAGCGATACCGGGCCCCGATCGTGCTCTGCGACCTGGAAGGGCTGACCCGCGAGGAGGCCGCCGCGGCGCTCGGCTGCCCCGCCGGGACGATCGGCGGCCGGCTCGCCCGCGCCCGCCGGAAGCTGCGCGAGGCCCTGGAACGCCGGGGCCTCGACCCGTCGTCCGCCCCGATCCCGATCGCCCCGGCGGCCTCGGCCGGCTGGAAGTTCGCGGTCGAGACGGCGTCGCGGTCGGCGGCCTCGCTGGCGGCGGGGGCCCGCCCGACGCCCGCGGCGATCGACCTCGCGGCGCAGGCGGCGGGGGCCTGGGCCCCGATCAAGCCGGCCCTCGCGCTGGCGACCGCCGCCTTCCTCGCCGGCGGCCTCCTCGCCGCCGCCGGCCCGAGCGGCCCCCCGCCCCGGCGGGCGGCCCCGGCGCCCGCACCCGGCCGGTCCCCCGAACCCCGGCCGCCCGTCGACCCGGACGACCCGGCCACCGCCGGCCGGTACGCGGGCCGGGTCGTCGACCGCGAGGGCCGGCCGATCGCGGGGGCCCGGCTGTTCATCGCCCGCCGATCCTCCGGGTCGCCCGCCGCGGAGATCGGGCCCGTCCGCGGCCGGAGCGGGCCCGACGGGAGCTTCGAATTCGACGCCCCCGACCTGACCGTCGAGGCCGCCGACCTCCTCCCGAGGCGTCGGCAGGGGCTCCTCGTCGCCGCGGCCGACGGCTACGCCCCCGACTGGGACAACACCTGGGGCGAGGCCCGGTCCACGTTCCGCTCCCACTGGGATCCGATCAAGGGCGCCGACCTCACGCTCCGCCTCGTCCCCGACGTCCCGATCCGAGGCCGGATCGTCGACCCCGACGGCCGTCCCGTCGCCGGCGCGCGGGTGCATGCGGATACGCTCACCATCCCCGATCGCGACGACCTCGACGCCTACCTGAAGCAGGTGACGTCGGCCTTCGGCGGCTCCTGCCACATCCACGCGATCCGGCCCCGTCTCCTGCCCGGGGCGGTCGTCGAGGCGACCACCGACGCCGACGGCCGGTTCCGGCTCTCGGGCCTCGGCGGCGAGCGCATCGTCTCCATGACGGTCGCCGCCGCCGGCTTCGCCGAAGGCCGAGCGACCGCCGTCACCCGCGAGACGCCCGACGTCCCCTCCGTGGAACTCGACGGACGGGGCCAGCCGCTCCGCACGACCTACGGCGCGAGCTTCACGGCGAGCCTGGAGCCCGACCGCACGGTCGCGGTCTCGGGCGTCGTGATCGACCGCGACACCCGCGAGCCGCTCGCCGGCGTCCGGGTCGGCCGGGACAACTGGATGGAACGCCTGGCACCGGACGACGTCGTCACCGGCCCGGACGGCCGGTTCACGGTCCGCGGGGTCCGGCCCGAAGAACTCGACGCGGCCCCGCCCCCCTACGACCACCTTGAGGCCCCGGCCGGGCGAAAGTCGCTCCGGCTCGCCGCCGCGCCGGAGCCCGGCCGGCCCTACCTGCCGGCCTCAATGCACGCCGACCGCCGCGACGGCCTGGTGATCGAGTGCTTGCGCGGGATCCCGTTCCGGCTGAAGGTCGTCGACGAGGAGGGCCGGCCGGTCGACGCCGAGGTCGAATCCCGCCCCGTCACGCCCAACCCCTGGCTCCGCGCCCAGCCTCCGGGGGCGGTCGCCGCCGACCACCGCCCCGCCGGCCGGGCCGTGAAGACCGCCCCCGGCGTCTACGAGGGGGTCGCGACCCCCGGCCCCGGGGCGCTCCTGGTGCAGACGCCGAGCGTCCGCGACCTCCGCCCGCCGTTCCTGAACCCCAAGGCGTTCTTCGCCCCCGGCAAGCTCGACTGGACCGATCCGGCCGACCGCATCTCCTACGGCGACCGCGGCCATCTGAATCTCGGCCACAACTGGCTCCGCCAGGAGGATTACGCGGCGATCGTGCTCGTGGATCCGCCCGCCGGCTCGGGCCCGCTGGAGCTGTCGGCGACCGTCGTCCGCGACCGGCCCCGGCTCGTGAACCTCCTCGACCCGGAGGGACGCCCCCTCGTGGGCGTGGACGCCGACGGCCTGCTCGGCCACGCCGGCGTCCCGGAACCTCGCCTCCGCGCGGCGGTCGCCCGGATCACGAAGCTGGACCCGTCCCGCCCCCGCGTCGTCACCTTCCGCCACGAGGGCCGCAAGCTCGCCGGCTCCCTGCTCGCCCGGGGCGACGGCGACGCCCCCTACACCGTGACGCTCCGGCCCTGGGCGGCCGTGACCGGGCGGGTGGTCGACGCCCAGGGCCGGCCGACGACGATCGGCCCGAGGGCCGGGGACGACCCGGAGGTCGGCGCGTTCCCCATCGTCGAGGTCGACGCCGAGGGCCGATTTCGCATCGACCGCCTCGCCCCCGGCCTCCGCTACGACGTCGAGGCGGCCGGCCAGGGCGTCGGCGTCGCGACGGACCTGATCCTGGCGCCCGGCGAGGTCCGGGACCTCGGCGACGTCCGCCTCGGCGGCGCACGATGATCGGCGCCCCCGTCGCGCTTGTGGCGGGCCGGCCCCGATCTTAGGATGGTGGGGGCGGGCCGGCCGGCCCGCGGAGCCGCCTCGCGACGAGCCGAATACGGGGACGCCCATGCGCAGACTGCTGGCGAGTCGGAAGTTGTGGACCGTCGCGATCGCCCTGGCGACGACCCTCGGGGCCGCGGCCCAGGACGCGAAGAAGCGGAACGCCCGCCCCCTGCGGAACCAGGGGGGGGCCCCCCTGAAGAAGGTCGAGCCCCGCGGCGGCGACCCGCTGGCCAGGGCCGCCGACCCCAAGGCCGCCGGGGCCCTGGGGACGTACCACTACACGTTCAAGCTCCGCTCGTTCGACAACACCCCGCTGGCGTCCTCCTACTATCCTTCCAAGCTCGGGGCCAACGCGCCCGTCGTGATCCTCGTCCACGAGAAGAACCGTTCGCGGAAGGATTTCGAGGATCCCGTCCTGGAGCTGAAGGGCCGCGGCCTGGCCGGGCACCTCCAGTCCGAGGGCTACGCCGTCCTGACGATGGACCTCCGCGGCCAGGGCCAGAACCCGCGGCGGCAGGTCGGCGCGGACGAGCATGAGGCGATGGCCGACGACCTCCAGGCCGCCTACCAGTTCATCCTGGACCGCCACAACCGCGGCGAGCTGAACGTCGGCAAGCTCGGCGCGGTGGGGCTCGGCGAGGGGGCGAACCTGGCCGTGGCCTGGGCCTACCAGCCCGGCGCCGCCGTCTCCACCGAGGGCCGCGCCGGCGACCTCGCGGCCCTGGCCCTGGTCTCGCCCCAGGCCGACGGCTCCGGCTACGTCCTCTCGCGCGTCGCGCCGCCGGTCGCGCTCCGCGTCCCCATGCTCCTCATGGCCGGCGCCAAGGACACCCCGTCGAAGGACGCCGTCGAGGCCGTCCGCAAGGATCTCGAACGCGGCCGGGCCAACAAGGTCGAGACTTTCCCGTCCTCGCTCCACGGCTACAAGCTCCTCCGCCTGGAGCCCAAGGCGGCCGACGCCCTGGTCAAGTATCTCGACGCCAACCTCAAGAACCGCCCCAACGAGTGGGAACCCCGCTACAACCAGGTCCCCGTCGCCTTCTCCGACGTCCAGGTCGTCCACCCCCAGGCCGCCAAGGCCGCCGAGCCCAAGAAAGCCGCCGTCGAGAAGGCCGAGCCCAAGAAGGACGCCGAGCCCAAGAAGAAGGGCGCCGACGAGGGGGAGCCCGCGCCGAAATCCGAGAAATCCGAGTGATCGGGGCTTCCCGGGCCGCCGCGCCGGGGCCACAATGAGCCTGGTTCTTACAAATGTAGGAATACGGCGCGGGGGGCGGGACGATGAGCATGTTCACCGAGGATCCGACGCTGCCGGTGGGGGCCCTGCTGATGGCGGCGGCCTGCTGCTTCGTGGCCCTGAGGGCGCGGCAGGAGGGGAAGTACCTGGCCTGGGGGGCGTCGGCGCTGGCCCTGGCGGGCGTGGTGCTGGCGGTGGAATGGTTCTGGGTGACGGACGAGGAGCGGATCGAGGGGGTCGTCTACGACGTCCGCCGGGCCCTGCTGGCGTCCGACGCCCAGGGGATCCTGGCGCACCTGACGCCCGACGTCCAGTACGTTCAAGGGGGGTCTTCGGCCGGCTCGGAGGCGACCCGGGCGATGATCGCCAACGCCCTCTCCGGCGCGAAGTTCGACGTTGTGAGGATCCGAGAGATGCAGGCCAGCGCCGGGCGGCGGACGCGGCGCGGGAGGGCCGAGTTCAAGGTGTTCGCCCGGGGGAGCCTCCAGGGGCCGCTAGGGTTCGGCGGGCTCGCGGGCGCGGCGGACTCGACGTGGTCCCTGGGCTTCGAGGAGACCAAGCCCGGGGTCTGGAAGATCAACCGCATCACGCCGATCTCGACCCCCATCATCCCCAGCCTGTTCGCCGGGGGGGCGGCCCCCCGGGGCCCCGCGACCGGCCCGTTCCCGGAGATGGACCCCTCGTTGCACGGCCCTATGGGCGACCACGGCCGCGGCGACATGCGCATGACCCGCAAGAGCCTGGCCCGCGAGCGGGAGCGTCAGCGCCAGCCCGGCCGCGTCATGCCGGTCCGATGACCGGCCCCTCGCCGTCCCGGCCGCATGGGGCTTGCGTCACGGCCGCGGCCGCGGTGGAGTAGGGCGTCTTCCTCGGGCCGACGCGGCCCGAGCGCGCGTCGTGGTCGGGGGGCGGGGCCGATGATCCATCAGGTCTGGCGGTGGTTCGCGGCCGGGGCGCTCATGCTGGCGGCGGGGCCCGCGATCGGGGCGACGGCCGACGGCCGGCCGAACATCCTCTGGCTGAGCTGCGAGGACCTGAGCCCCCATCACATCGGCTGCTACGGCGGCCGGGGCGCGATCACCCCGGCGATCGACGGCCTGGCGCATCGCGGCGTGCGGTTCACCCGGGCCTTCGCCAACGCGGGCGTCTGCGCGCCGTCCCGGACCGGGATCATCACCGGGATGGCGCCGACCACCCTCGGCGCGAACGGCATGCGCAGCAAGGCCGCCGTCCTGGACTCCCTCCGCGGCTTCCCGGCCTACCTCAAGCGGGCCGGGTACTACTGCACGAACAACGCGAAGACCGACTACAACCTCGCCGACTTCAAGGCCGGCTGGGACGAGTCGAGCCGCCAGGCCCACTGGCGGAACCGGCCGGACCGCTCGCGGCCGTTCTTCGCCGTGTTCAACTTCGAGATCACGCACGAGTCCCGCGTCTTCGCCCCGCGCGACCAGCACGAGCGGCAGGTGAAGGAGCTTCGGCCCGAGGAGCGCCAGGACCCCGCGGCCCTGGACGTCCCGCCGATCTATCCCGACGACCCGGCCTTCCGCCGCGACCAGGCCGACCTCCACGAGCTGGCGACCGTGATGGACCGCCGCGTCGGCGAGCGGCTGAAGGAGCTGGAGGAGGACGGCCTCCTGGAAGACACCATCGTCTTCTTCTGGAGCGACCACGGCGACGGCCTCCCGCGCGGCAAGCGCTGGCTGTACGACAGCGGCACGCGGATCCCCCTCGTCGTCGCGATCCCCGAACGCTTCCGGGTCGACGGCCAGGGGGCCCCCGGGACGACCGACGACCGGCTCGTCAGCGGACTGGACTTCGGCCCGACCGTCCTGAACCTGGCGGGGGTCGTGCGGCCGGACATCATGCAGGGCCGCCCGTTCCTGGGGGCGAACCTCCCCGCGCCCCGCGAGTACGCCTACGCGGCCCGCGACCGCATGGACGAGCGGTACGACCTGATCCGATCCGTCCGCGACCGTCGCTACCTCTACATCAGGAACTACACCCCCTGGAAGCCGTACTCGCAGCCGGTCGTCTACGGCGAGCAGCAGGACTCGATGAAAGACCTCCGGAGGCTGGCGGCCGAGGAGAAGCTGCCGCCGCAATGCGCCTGGTTCGCGACGCCGGCCAAGCCCGAGGAGGAGCTGTACGACTGCGACGCCGACCCCTGGCAGCGGCGCAACCGGATCGACGACCCCGTGCTGGCCGAGGTCCGCGACCGGCTCCGCCGCGAGCAGGAGGACTGGACCTTCCGCACCCGCGACGCCCACCTGCTCCCGGAGCCGATGCTCGTGCGGGCCGAGGCCGAATTCGGCTCGCGCCAGGCCGTCTTGCAGGGCGACGCGGGGCTCGAACGCCTGCGGGCCGTCCGCCGCGCCGCGATCGGGGCGACGGCCGCCGACCTCGCCGACCCCGACGAGGCCGTCCGCTACTGGGCCGTCCAGCGGCTCGGCTGGCGCGGGGACCTCGACGCGATCGAGCCGAGCCTCCGCGACGCATCGCCCGACGTCCGCATCGCCGCCGCCTCCTGGCTCGGCCTCGGAGGCCGGGCCGATCGCGCGCTCCCGGTCCTGATCGACGCCCTGGCCGATCCGAGCCCCTGGGTCGTCGTCGCCTCCCTGACGGCCCTGGACGAGATGGGCGAGCAGGGCCGGCCGGCGCTGGCGTCGCTCGGCTCGATCCGCGATCCGAAAGAGAACACCACCGCCCGGATGCTGGAGAGCCTCCGACGGCGGTTCGACGGCCTCCCCTGACCCGCGAGAACCATGGACCTGCAAGCCCTGACGCAAGCCCTCGAAGCCGCCTTCGACCGCGTCGCCCCGAAGGGCGACGCCGGCCACGACGTCCACCACGCGCGCCGAGTCCGCGACAACGCCATGCGGATCGCCGACCGCGAGGGGGGCGATCGCGCCGTCCTGACGGCCGCGGCCTACCTGCACGACCTGGTCAGCCCGCCGAAGGACTCGCCCGACCGCAAGCGAGCCTCGGCGCTCTCGGCCGAGGCCGCCGCGCCGGTGCTCCGCGAGCTGGGGTTCGACGAGGATCGCGTCGCGGCGGCCCGACACGCGATCCACGCCCACAGCTTCTCGGCCGGGGTGGAGCCGACGACCGTGGAGGCGAAGGTCCTCCAGGACGCCGACCGGCTGGAGGCCCTGGGGGCGATCGGCGTGGCCCGGACGTTCTACACGGCCGGCCTGATGGGCTCGGCCATGTTCGACGCCGACGACCCCTTCGCCGTCCGCCGCCCGCTCGACGACCGCCGCTTCGCCCTCGACCACTTCGCCGCCAAGCTGATGACGCTCCCCGCCACGATGCAGACCGCCGCCGGCCGCGAGCTGGCCGAGGAGCGCCTGGCCGTCATGCACGCCTTCCTCGGCGCCATCGCCGGGGAGCTGGGGACGCACCCGGCCTGGTGAGCGAGCCTCGCCCGGAACGAACGGCGGCGCGAGATCACTCGACCGGGCGGCCCTCGGCGGGTTCAGGCAGGTACGGCAGATGGACCTCGACGACGGCCCGCATGTCGACGAGGTGCATCCCCACTTCGTCATGGACGACCATCTCGCGACCGTTCGTCGAGATGGATATGAAATCGGGATGCCTGACGAGATAGGTGCGCCCGTCCGCCAGGTAGACCGTGAAAGGCCGGAATGGAGCGGTGTGCATCGCCTTCCGGACCTGATCCATCGTCGCCATGACCTACCTCCGATCGCCCAGGGTCGCCGCGAGCGGCCTGTACCCTCTTGTACACCAAGTCCGGCCCCCCGACCAGACCCGTGGCGGAAGTGCATCGCCTGTGCGACGATCTCCCTGGGCCTCGATCATCAACCGGAAAGGACGGGCGTCCGTTGGGCTTGCGGTTCTGGGACTCGGTGGCGAACAAGCGGTCGATGCTGGCCCGCGGGCTGGAGGCGGCCGGCGCGACGCGGGCGCTGGAGGCGTTCGCCGGCGCGGGGCGGTCGGTGGTGCTGACGTACCACCGGATCGCGACCCCGGGCCCTTCCAACCCGTTCTACGACCCCACGGTCTCGGCCACGCCCGAGGGCTTCCGGGCCCACATGGCCATGCTCCGCGAGCGGTTCCGCGTCGTCCCGGCGGAGGAGATGGCTAGCCCGCCCGACCCGTCCGACCCGCGGTCGCGGGCGGCCATCACGTTCGACGACGGCTGTCGCGACAACTTCGACGTCGCCCTGCCCATCCTCCGGGAGTTCGGCCTCCCCGCGACGTTCTTCATCCCCACCGACTTCCTCGAACGCCCGCGCCTCCCCTGGTGGGACCACGTCGCGTACGTCGCAAAGGCGTCGCGGCTCGACCGCTTCGAAGTCGGGCGGACGGCCGACGACCCCGCGCCGATCGCCGTCGACCTGGCGCCGCCCGATCGCTCGGCCGCGATCATGGGCTTGATCCGGCCCGTCCTCGCCGGCGAGGTCCCCGACGTCGGCGCCTTCCTCAAGCGACTGGAGGACCGGGCCCGGGTGGACGTCGACTCCCCCGCCCTGGGCCGCGAACTGTTCATGACCTGGGCCCACCTGAAGGCGCTGGCCGCCGAGGGCCACGCGATCGGCTCGCACGCCCATTCCCACGTCGCGCTGGGGACGCTGGACGAACGCGACGCTCGCCGCGAGCTGGCCCTCTCGCGGACGATCCTGGAGGCCGCCGTAAGTCGGCCGGTGCGGACGGTCGCCTACCCCTACGGCTGGCCGGGCGCCGTGAGCGATCGGACGTTCCGCCTGGCCGCCGCCGCCGGCTACCGCGCCGGCTTCACCGCCTTCGAAGGGACGGTCCGCCCCGGCTGCGACCCGCTCGCCATCCCCCGGCTGAACGTCGGCGGCGGCGACTCCCCCGCCCTGCTCCGCACCCGCGCCGCCCTCTGGGGCTCGCTCGGCCGGTCGTGGCTGTAGCCGACCCCGGACGAAGCCCAGGGGGGGCCTCGGACCCCAAGGCCCGTTTCCCGGCGCTTCGCGTCGCCAGGGTGTGGGACGCGCCCGGCCGATCCATTAGACTGGCCCGGTCGTGCCGCGCCTTGATCCCTCTCCCCGTTCGAATCGTCGAGGGCGCCCCATGCCGTCGGAAAGCCCAGTCAGCGCCCTGGACCGCGCCCGCAGCAAGGCCTACTGGCGGCTGCTGCCGCTGTTGTTCATCTGCTACGTCGTCGCCTACGTCGACCGGACGAACGTCGGGTTCGCGAAGCTGAGAATGGAGGAGGACCTGGGCCCGCTGGGGTTCTCGGAGAAGGTCTTCGGCTTCGGCATGGGGGTCTTCTTCGTCGGCTACCTGCTGCTGGAGATCCCCGGATCCGTCCTGGTGGAGCGCTGGAGCGCCCGGAAATGGATCTTCCGGATCATGGTCTCGTGGGGGATCGTGGCGTCGATGACCGCGTTCGTCCACCAGCGGTTCGGGGTCGCCACCGACGTTGTGGGCTCGGCCATGAACGCGGTCGGCCGGGCGTTGGAGGCGACGGTCGGCGGCGGCGAGGGCTCGTATGCGGAGTCCTTGCAGGGGCCGGGGGCGGCGTTCGTCGGCCAGTTCTTCGGGGCGAGGTTCCTGCTGGGGCTGGCGGAGGCGGGGTTCTTCCCGGGCGTGGTCGTCTACCTCTCGCACTGGTTCCCGCGCCGGGATCGCTCGCGGGCGCTGGCCTGGTTCCTGATCGCCGCGCCGCTGTCGCAGATCATCGGCCCGCCGATCTGCAACCAGATGATGAGGATCGGCGGCGACGGCCCCGGGCCCTGGGGGCTCGTCGGCTGGCAGTGGGTCTTCCTGCTCTGGGGGATCCCGGCCGTCCTGCTCGGGTTCGTCGTCCTGGCCTACCTGACCGACCGCCCCGCCCAGGCGGGCTGGCTGACCCCCGAGGAGCGCGAGGCCCTCCAGGCCGAGCTGGACGCCGAGAAGGCGATGGCCGCGACCGCCGGCCACTTCACCATCGCCCAGGCCCTGGCCCACCCGCGCGTCCTGCTCCTGGCGCTGGCGTTCTTCCTCTGCACCTGCGGCAACTACGCCGTCGAGATGCAGATGCCCTCGATCATCAAGAACTGGTACGACTTCTCCCAGGACAGGATCGCCTACCTGCTGATGATCCCACCCATCGGCTCGCTGCTGGGGCAGTTGTTCGTCGGCTGGAACTCCGACCGCACCGGCGAGCGCCGTTGGCACGCCTCGACGCCGATCCTGCTGGGGGCCTGCGCGATGGCCCTGATCCCGCTGTCGCAGGGGAATCCGTGGCTGACCGTCCTGGGCTTCACGATCGCCCTGGTCGGCTTCAAGGCGTACCTGCCGGCGTTCTGGACGATCCCCGGGATGTTCCTGACCGAGTCGGCCGCGGCGGCGAGCATCGGGCTCATCAACTCGGTCGCGAACCTCGGCGGCTGGGTCGGGCCGACGCTGGTCGGCGTCCTGAAGCAGAACACGAACTCCTACGACACGGCGCTCTGGATCCTCGCCGGGTTCATGGTCGCGGCCGCGACGATCATCGCCAACATCGGCGTCGTCAGGCGGGTCCCGGCCGCGAAACCGGCCGTCGCGGCCGAGCTTTGACCGCCCCGCCGTGGTAGCATCGACCCGACGCGGCCCCGCCCCGACGACGGACGTCCCGGGGGCCGCACGGGCGACGTTGCGACGGGAAGGTGCCACGATGGGCGAGGGCGCGGAACGGCGGCGGCTGGCCGAGCACGAGGGGACGGCCGGCCCGTGGAAGCTCTGGGGGCCCTACCTCGCGGAGCGGCAGTGGAGCACCGTCCGCGAGGACTACTCGGCCGACGGGGACAACTGGACCAGCTTCCCCCACGAGCACGCCCGCTCCCGCGCCTACCGCTGGGGCGAGGACGGCCTCCTCGGCCTGGCCGACCGCGAGTGCCGCCTGTGCTTCGCCGTCGCCCTCTGGAACGGCGTCGACCCGATCCTCAAGGAGCGCCTCTTCGGCCTGGCCAACCCCCAGGGGAACCACGGCGAGGACGTCAAGGAACTCTACTACTTCCTCGACGCCGTCCCCACCGCGTCATACCTCAAGGGCTTATATAAGTACCCCCAGCGCCCGTTCCCCTACGACGACCTCGTCGCCGAGAACGGCCGCCGCGGCTTCCTCGACCCCGAGTACGAGCTGCTGGACGCCGGCGCCTTCGAGGGCGATCGCTACTTCGACGTCCAGGTCGAGTACGCCAAGGCCGCCCCGGACGACGTCCTGATCCGCGTCACGGCGACCAACCGCGGCCCCGACCCCGCCCCGCTCGTCCTGCTGCCGACCCTCTGGTTCCGCAACACCTGGTCGTGGGGCGGCGGCTACGAGCACGAGTGGGGCGAGCCCTCCATCAAGCGCGACGGCGACGGCGTCGTCGCCGATCACGCCACCCTCGGCCGCTACCGGCTCGACGCCCTCGACCCGGCCGGATGGCTGTTCGCGAACAACGAGACCAACTTCGAACGCCTCTTCGGCGGCGAGAACGCGAAGCCCCACGTCAAGGACGGCTTTCATGACTACGTAATCGACGGACGATCCGAGGCCGTCGGCCGCGACGTCGGCACCAAGGCCGCGGCCCTCTACCGCTTCGAGCTGGCCCCGGGCGAATCGCGGTCGATCCTCCTGCGCCTCCGCGCCGTCGAGTCGGCTCAGGGCGGGCCGTTCGGCGAGGGCTTCGACCGCGCGTTCAACGCCCGCATCGCCGAGGCCGACGCCTTCCACGCCGAGCTTGGGCCCGGCCTCGCGCCCGAGCGCGCGGCCGTCATGCGGCAGGCGAACGCGGGGCTGATCTGGAACCAGCAGTTCTTCTACTACCACGTCCCCGACTGGGTCGCCGGCGACCCCGCGCAGCCGGCCCCGCCCGCGCACCGGGGCCACCCCAACAACGATTGGGGGCATCTCCACGCCCGCGACATCCTCTCCATGCCCGACGTCTGGGAGTTCCCCTGGTTCGCCGTCTGGGACACGGCGTTCCACATGATCCCCCACGTCGACCTCGACCCGGGCTTCGCCAAGGACCAGATGCTCCGGTTCCTGCGCGAGTGGTACATGCACCCCAACGGCCAGCTCCCGGCCTACGAGTTCAACTTCGCCGACGTCAACCCGCCCGTCCACGCCTGGGCCTGCCGGCGGATCTACGAGCGCTCGGGGAAGACCGACAAGGCGTTCCTGGCGCGCGTCTTCCAGAAGCTCGCCCTCAACTTCACCTGGTGGGTCAACCGCAAGGACTTCACCGGTCGGCACCTCTTCTCCGGCGGGTTCCTCGGGCTCGACAACATCGGCGTCTTCGACCGCTCCAGCCCCCTCCCCACCGGCGGCCACCTGGAGCAGGCCGACGGCACCGCCTGGATGGCCTTCTTCTGCGTCGAGATGCTGGAGATCGCCCTCGAACTGGCCGTCGACGACCCGGCGTATGAAGACATGGCGAGCAAGTTCTTCGAGCACTACCTCGCCATCACCAGCGCCATCAACACCATCGACGGCACCGGCCTGTGGGACGAGGCCGAGGGCTTCTACTACGACCACCTCCACCTGGACGGCAAGATGACGCCGCTGCACGTCCGGTCGATGGTGGGACTGGTGCCGCTGTTCGCCGTGGGGCTGCTGTCGAGGGAGCGCCTGGAGGCGCTGCCGAACTTCCGCCGGCGCGTCGAATGGGTCGCCCGGCACATGCCGAAGGCGTCGGCCCACCTGGAATTGCCCGGCTCGCGGCCCGACGCGGGGGACGACTTCTACCTGCTGTCGATCCCCTCCAAGGACCGGCTCCTGCGGCTGATGAAGTACGTCCTGGACGAGTCGGAGTTCCTGTCGCCGTACGGGGTGCGTTCGCTGTCGCGGGTCCACGCGGAGAGCCCGTTCGTCGTCCACGCCGACGGCCGCGAGCACCGCGTCGAGTACGTCCCGGCCGAGGCCGACAGCGGCCTGTTCGGCGGCAACTCCAACTGGCGAGGCCCGGTCTGGTTCCCGCTCAACTTCCTGCTGGTGGAATCCCTCGAACGCTACGGCGCCTTCTACGGCGACGACTGCCGGGTCGAGTGCCCGACCGGCTCGGGGAACATGGTCACGCTGACCGAGGCCGCCGACGAGATCGCGCGCCGGCTCACGCGGCTGTTCCTCCCCGACGAGGCCGGCCGCCGCCCCTGCCACGGCGACGAGCCCCGCTACGCCGACGACCCCCACTGGAAGGACCTCGTCCTGTTCTACGAGTTCTTCCACGGCGACACCGGCCGCGGCTGCGGCTCCAACCACCAGACCGGCTGGACCGCCCTGGTCGCCACCCTCCTGCGCGACCGCCACGGGGCCTGAGCCTCCCCGACCGCCGCGCGACGGATTTTCCGCCGCGCGGCGGACGATTCTCGGCCGTCGACCCTCTCGGAAGAAATCCGGGGACGACGGAAGCCAGGACATCGCTCAGAGTTATCGTGCGGGGCCGCGCCGGCCCGGGACTTGCCCTGGCCCCCGGGACGGCCGCGGGTCGAGCCCGCGGCGAACGACGACTCGAGGACGCATCGTGATGACGCCAGGCGTGGGATCGGCGGGGGGGCCCGTGCGGGTCGAGGGCGCGACGAAGCGCTTCCGGCAGGGGACGGAGACGGTCGAGGCGCTCCGGGACGCGACGGTCGAGTTCGCCCCCGGGGCGTTCACGGCCGTCATGGGGGCCAGCGGGTCGGGCAAGAGCACGCTGCTGCACGCCACGGCCGGCCTGACCCGGCTGGACGAGGGGAAGGTGCTCGTCGACGGGACCGACCTGTCGACGCTCTCCGACCGGGCGCTGACGATCTTCCGACGGCGGCGGATCGGCCTGGTCTTCCAGGCGTTCAACCTGATCCCGTCGCTGACCGCCGAGCAGAACGTCACGCTCCCCGTCGTCACCGACGGCCGCGACGAGTCCTCGGTGCGCGACCGCGTCGACCGGTTGTTCGACCGCCTGGGGATCGCCCACCGCCGCGGCCACCGGCCCGACGCCCTCAGCGGCGGCGAGCAGCAGCGCGTGGCGATCGCGCGGGCGCTGGTGACCGACCCGGCCGTGGTCCTGGCCGACGAGCCGACGGGGAGCCTCGATTCCGTCACCGGCCAGGCCATCTGCCGGCTGCTGAAGGAGCTGTGCGCCGAGACCGGCCGGACGGTCGTCGTGGTGACGCACGAGCCGGCCGTCGCCGTGTGGGCCGACCGCGTGGTCGTCCTCCGCGACGGCCGCATCCTGACCGAGTTCCCCACCGAATCGTTCTCCGACGCCCATGCGCTGGCGGCCCACTACCAGGACGTCGTGGCGGGCCCGGTGGCCGCCGGGGAGGCCGCGTCGTGAAGTCGCTGATCCGCCTCCTGCTGGCCGACGTGAAGCACCGCCCCGCGCGCACGGCCCTGACCTCGCTGGCGGTGATCCTCTCCTCTTGCGTCGTCGTCTGGGTCGTCAGCGGCTACGACGCGCTGATGGGCCAGTCGATCGACGAGAACGCCGCGAAGGCCCTCGGCCGGTTCGACCTGGTGGTCGCGGCCGGCGGCGGCCCCCCCGGCCAGGGCATCGGCCGCGGCGCGAACGCGGCGGCGAAGGGTGCCGGCGGCCCGGCCGCCAAGGGCGAGCGCCCCGACGCCCCCGCGGGCAAGGCGGGCGGTCGTCCCGGCGGACGGGGCGGGCCGGGCGGCGGACCGGGGGGCGGGCCCGGCGGCGGCGTGCTGCCGCCCCCGCTGATCGCGTCGCTGCGCGAGGACGCGCGCGTCGCCGAGGCCAACGTCACGTCGCAGTCGCGGGTCTCCGTCGGCGTCGTCGACCCCGACCCGGAGCGGACCCTCCTGCGCCACGACCGGCCCCCCGTCCTGGGGATGCCGCCGCTCGACCCGCCGCTGATCGGCAGCGACGCCCACGAGGCCCCCTACGAGCTGGAGGACGGCCGCTGGTTCGACCCGGCCCTCCCCGCCGACGGCGCGAGGGAAGGCGTCTTAAGCGCCGAGTATGCGAAGAACCTGGAAGCGAAGGTCGGCGCCGACCTGGAGGTGAACTCCGAGATCGGCCGGTTCGTCGTCCGGCTGGTGGGGATCGTCGAGCAGCCCGGCGGCGGCGGTCGCGGCGGCGGGTCGGGCCAGGCGGGCCTGTTCGTCCCCCCCGCCCTGGCCGAGGCGATCAACGGCTACCCCACCCGCGCCGGCCGCGTGAACGTCGTGCTGAAGGAGGGCGCCGACGTCTCGGCGTTCGTGAAGGAGCTTGAGGAGCGCCTCAAATCCCGCAACTCCTCGGCGACGGTCACGGACCTCCAGGCGCTGAAGGAGGGCATGGCGCAGGTGCTCTCGCAGATGGGGACGTCCACGCTGGCGTACTCGGCGACGGGCGTGGCCCTGCTGGCGGCCTTGTTCATCATCTTCACCACCCTGAGCATGGGCGTGAGCGAGCGCGGCCGCGAGCTGGCCGTGCTGCGGGCCGTCGGCCTGACGCGCGGCCAGGTGGCGGGCATGGTCTTCCTGGAGGGGCTGTTCCTGGCCCTGCTGGGGTGGCTCGGCGGCCTGACGGCCGGCTGGGGCCTCTTGCGGGTCGTGGCGGCGGCCAAGCCCGACCTGTTCCCGCAGGGCGCGGCGCTGGGGTTCTGGTGCGTGGCCCTGACGGCCGTGGCGGCGGTGGGGGGCGCGCTGGCGGCCTCGATCCAGCCGGCGTGGCGGGCGACGCGCGTCGCGCCGCTCGACGCCATGGGCCCGACGCCCGTCGCGCCGCCGTCGCGATGGGTGGTCCCGGCGGCGGCCGCCGGCCTGGCCCTGATCGCGATCAACCCGCTGATCGCCTTCGTCCTGCCGATGGAGGCGACGGCGCGCGCCTGGGCGTATGCGGGCCTCGGCTGCCCGGCGATGGCGATCGGCTTCCTGCTGCTGGCGCCACTGGTGGTGCAGGTGGTGGAGAAGGTCGCCGGCCCGGCCGTCGCGACGCTCCTGGGGCTCCAGCCCCGGATGCTGGGCTCGATCCTCTCGGCGAACCTCTGGCGGACCCTGGGGGCGACGATCGCGCTGACGATCGGGCTGGGGCTCTACATCTCCACCCAGACGTGGGGCTACTCGATGCTCGCCCCGTTCACCCCCGGCGACTGGGCCCCGGACATGCTCGTCGGCTTCGAGCCCTCGGGCCTGCCCGACGACCAGGTGCCGGCCGTGAAGGCGGTCCCCGGCGTGATCCCCGGCCGCGTGCTGGCGATGGCCGTGGAGCAGCCGCAGGTCGTCGGCAAGGCCGCGGGGACCGGCGGCGGCGCGGGGGGGACGATCGGCAAGCTCGACAACGTCGTCGTCGTCGGCGTCGACGTCGACCTGGCGTTCGGCGGCGACGACCCGATGATCCCCCTGACGTACGTCCACGGCGACCGCGACTCGGCCCTCGCCAAGTTGAAGCAGGGCCGCGGGATCATCATCCCGGACCACGTCCTGGAGTCGTCGGGCCTGAAGCTGGGCGACCCGCTGGAACTGGTCGCGCCCGACGGCCCGCCGGGCGCGACGGTCTCGTACCCGATCGTCGGGGCGGTCTCGCTGCCGGGCTGGCACTGGATGACCAAGATGACCGGCCTGCGCCGCCGGGCCGTGCGCACCGGCGCCCTGACCTTCGCCCCCGTGGCCGACGTCCGCCGCGACTTCCACGTCGACCGGACCAACTTCGTCTGGCTCGACGCCCAGCCCGGCGCGTCGGCGGATGCGATCGAGAAGGCGATGCAGGCGATCGCCGAGGCCCACGGCGTCGCGGCGTTCCAGGCCCCCGGCGTGGGCGAGGTCGTCAGCAAGCGGCCCTACGCCCGGCTCACCGCCACGGAGACCGTCCGGACGGGGATCGCCAGCCGGGCCGACGCCATGATCTGGGGGATGAGCCAGATCCCCCTGGTCACGCTCCTCATCACGTCGCTGGCCGTGGTCGACGCCGTGGCCTCGTCGGTGCGCAGCCGGCGCTGGGAGCTGGGCGTCCTGCGGGCCGTCGGCGCCACCCGCTGGGGCCTCGTCCGGCTGATCCTCGCCGAGTCGATCCTCATCGCCGTCGTGGTCCTGGCGCTGGGCTTCGGCTTCGGCGTCATGGCCGGCTGGTGCGGGTCGGGGATGTCGCGCTACCTGAGCCCGTTCGGGGGGATGAACACGCCGCTGGTGATCCCCTGGGCGCGGCTGTGGCTGGGCGTGGGCTCCGCGCTCGTCTTATGCTTGCTGGCGGCGATCCAGCCGGCCGTCGCGGCCGGCCGGGCCGAGCCGCTCTCGCTCCTGAAGGCCGGTCGCGCCGCGGCGTGACCGTTGATCGTGCTGCCTCTTGCGGTTTACTTAGGAAGGATGATCGTAGAAATGAGCACGCGACGAGATTTCCTGGGCGGGCTGGGCGCGGCCGGCCTGGTCGGCCTGTACGGCGGTCGGGCCTTCGGCCAGGAGGCGCCGAAGCCGGCCGCCGCGACGCCCGACGTCGCCAAGGCGATCGCCTTCCTGCGCTCGCGGCAGGAGCCGGCGGGGAGCTGGTCGGGCCAGCGCGAGCCGGGCATCACGGCCCTGGTGGTCGCCGGCCTGCTGCGCTCCAAGCGGGTCGGGCCGGACGACCCGGCGATCGTCAAGGCGCTGGGCTTCCTGGAGGGCTACCTGCTGCCGAAGGACGGCAAGAAGGTGCCGCACTCGGTCTACGCCACGTCGGTCGGCCTGATGGCGTTCCACGAGGCCAACGCCTCGGGCAAGTACGACGCGGTGGTCAAGGAGGCGCAGGGCTTCCTCCGCAACGCCCAGTACGACGAGGGCGAGGGGAAGGGTCGCGACGACCCGCAGTACGGCGGCCTGGGCTACGGCGACGGTCGCAGCCGGCCGGACATGTCCAACACCTCGTTCATGATCGAGGCCCTGCGCGACAGCGGCGTCCCGGCCGACGACCCGGCGTTGCAGAAGGCGCTGATCTTCGTGTCGCGTTGCCAGAACCTCAAGAGCGAGTTCAACGACCAGCCGTTCGCCGACAAGGTGAACGACGGCGGCTTCATCTACACCTCCGGCGAGGTCGCCCCGCCCCCCGGCCGCGCCGGCCGCGGTCGCGAGGCCGAGGCCGAGAAGGCCCGCGTCGAGGCCAAGGCCGAGCGCGAGGAGCTGAACGGCGGCATCCGTTCGTCCGGCAGCATGACGTACTCCGGCTTCAAGAGCATGATCTACGCCGGCCTCAAGCCGGACGACCAGCGCGTGAAGGCGGCGATCGGCTACATCCGGAAGAACTACACGGTCGACGAGAACCCCGGCCAGGGCAAGCGCGGGCTGTACTACTACTACATGGTCTTCGCCCGCGCCATGGCCGCGCTGGGCGAGGACCCGTTCGTCGCCGCCGACGGCAAGTCGCACGACTGGAAGGCCGAGCTGGCCGCCGCCCTGGCCGCCCGCCAGGAGCCCTCCGGAGCCTGGGCCAACGCCGACGACCGCTTCATGGAAGGCGACCCCGCCATCGCCACCTCCTTCGCCCTGCTGGCCCTGGCGGCGAAGTGAGGCGTTACGACTGAATGTTGATGTGACTTGGCGTTGCAACGTCCTTCCCCCCCGGCGGGGGAAGGTGGCCCGAAGGGCCGGATGAGGGGGACGACGCGCCAGACGGCCGTCGGGATTCGCGACGGCCCGGCCGGGTGGGGCTTCGGATGCCGACGGTGCCCGTGCTGGTCGTCCCCCTCATCTGACCCCTTCGGGGTCTGTCTTCCCCCGCGAGGGGGGAAGACCGTTCGCTCGGCCGGCCCGCGCGTCACCGCCCCGCGCGGAGGACGCGGACGGCGTGGACGGGGGGCTCGACGCCTTCGAAGGAGAGGCGGAAGTCGGCCCCGGCGTTCTGGGCCCCGTCGAGGCGGGCGTCGGGGAGTTCGAACCGGGCGGTCTTCCAGGCGTGGGAGCCCGAGAGGGACGCGCGCGGGGCGTCCTTGTAGGTCCCGCCCATCGCGGCCGCCTTGTCGGTCGAGTCGTATTGCAGGCCGATCGCGCCGGGGGCCGCGTCGTAGTAGTCGACCTCGACGACGGCGTGCGTCGCGGGATGGTCCTTGAAGCCGTCGTCGACGCGGAAGTAAAGATAGCGGCCGGAGTCGACCCCCTTCGTCGGCACCCGCGCGGGCTTGCCGGCGGTGGTCGTCGGGGCGGAGCGGCCGTCGGCGGCGTCGAGGCGCTCCAGGCCCTTCGAGGCGTCCTCGACGCCGAGCGTCAGGGAGACGGACGGGGCGTCGCTGTACGGCGTCGTCGGGCGCGGCGGGACGATCCCCTTCTTGAACATGTCGACGTATTTGCGAGTCATGTCGATGTACTTGCGGCCGTACTCGGCGGCCTCGGCGATCGTGGTCCCCTCGTGGAACTCGTTCCAGGTCTCCACGATCACGATGCGGGGCTTGCGGTTCAGGGCCTTGGCCCAGGCGCGCTCGTAGAACGCGCCGCCCTCGCGGTCGACGACCAGGGGCTCGCGGCCGGGGACGGCGGAGTGGTCGTAGCCGGGTCCGATCTCGGCGACGCCCAGGAAGTTCGGCCGCACCGCGCCGCCCCAGGCGTAGACGTCGTCGGCCTCCACCTTCCACGACACCTCCTTGATGACGTAGGGGGTCAGGCCGCCGAACCGCTTCGGGAACTCGGCCTTGAGCCGGTCGATGCACGACTGGTCGTGCGCCTTGGCGAACGCCGCGGCGTATAGGTCGACGATCGGCCTGCCGTCCAGCAGCGCCCAGTGGCGCGGGGGGATCATGGAGAAGAAGTCGCGGATCGTGGCGACGAACCATTCGCGGCCGTAATCGGTCGTCAGGTCGGCGTGGTAGCCCCAGGCGTTCGCCTCCAGCGTCGACGTGTCGTAGAACAGGCCGACGGCCGGCGGCTCGATCCCCTCGGCCTTCAGCTCGTCGAGCGCCTTCACGAACGGCGGCAGGCCCTCGAAGCTCCAGAACATGGGCGAGCCGGGGGTATGGTCGGCGGGCGTCCCCCAGAAAACAGGCAGGACGACGTCGATGCCGGCCGCGACCATGTCCTTCAACTGCTGCTTGTGCCAGGCGACGTTCCGGTACGAGAACCCCTCCAGCGTCGGCGGGTGGGTCGTCAGGGCGTCGGAGCCATCGCCGTCGACGACGTGGGCCTTGCTCGGCGCGTCGTACCAGTAGAAGTAATGCGTCATCACGACCTTGTCCCCCGGCCCGAACCGGCGGGCCTGGGCGAAGTCGCCCGGCTTCAGGTCGATGTGCGGCCCGATCGCCGGCGGTATCGGCCGGGCCGGCTGGGCGCAGGCGGTCGAGGCCGCGAGGACGAAACATGCGACGGGCGCGAGGGCCCGGGGGAAGGTCATTCGATCCATGGCGACGACTCCCCGCCGGCCGCGGCGGGGGCCCGTCGGGCCGGCGAATCCTGGTAGGCGGCCGGGCCCGCACGAGGCCCGACCTCGGCGCGATTATCGACCCGACGGCCCCCCGGAGCAAGGGGCCGGCGTCGACGATCCGCCCCCGCCGGGACGCCGTCGGGGGGCGTACGGGCGATGCGGGTTCGACGATGTTTGAGCTTGTGCGTGCGGCACGGGATGGCAAATCTCGAAAAAAGTTCGTCCATTTTACGTTCGTTAATGGTATTTATGCGTCCGACGTCTTGGGGACGATCGCCGCGTCCGACGGATCGGTGCATCCTCCGTCGGCGCGGCCGGCCTTCAACTTCCACGGAGGTTCGTGATGAATCGCGAGATGAGGGGGCGGGCGAGGTTCCTGACGGCCGCGATCGCGGCGCTGGCCCTCGGGGCGGCGGAGGCGAGGGCGGACCAGCTGTTCACGCTGTCGGGCGTCGTCTTCAACGACGGCACGGCGATCACCGGCACGTTCACGACGAACGACGCCCTCAACGCCCTGCTCGACTTCGACCTCACGACGGTGGACGGGGCGGTCACGGGATTGCACTACGTCCCGGGGACGGTGGACGACTCCTCCACGTCGCTCCCCGCCATCATCGTGCTGTCGACGGCCAGCCCGTTTCGGAGCTTCCAACTGACGCTCGACGGGTTGACGACGGCCGGCGCGCCGGTCCTGATCGGCCAGTTCGACAGCTTCGAACAGACGGCCGCCGGCCGTCGCGAGATCGTCGCGGGCTCGGTCGTCGGCGCCGCCATCCCCGAGCCGTCCTCGGCCCTCCTGGCCGGTCCCGCCGCCCTGGCCGCGCTGGCGATCGCGGCGCGAAGGCGTCGCGCGGGGTGAACCACGCAAGCCCCGCGGCCCCGCCCTCGGGGGTCGCGGAGGCGTGCGATCGCGACCGGGTCGCCGATCACCTTCGAGGTGTGGTTCACGGTGTAATACAATTGCAGTATTACATGCGTCGGAACTTCACGCCCATCGTGATCGGTCCTGAGGGAGAGGGAATCGATGCGTCCGTCAGCCCTTCCAGTCCCGGGGGGCGACTTCCTGGAGCAGGCCGTGGCGGGTCATGTCGAAGTGGAGAGGGCTGAAGACGATCACGTCCCTGTATCGTAGAGTTCGAGTCGCCGAATGGAGACCTCCACCCAGCTTCCTACCGCCGGACAGGTCCCTTCGCACTCGACCAGGAGCAACGAATCCCCGATCCTCAAGCTCGCCGTCTGGTCATCGAAGACGTCCTCGACACTGGCCACGAGTACGACCCTATCCTTCAGAGCAAGGATGCGCGGCGTCTCCTCGTCGGTCGTCTTGGCGTCGACGTCGAATCGCAGCGGGCGGCGCAGATCCAACTCGACGTCGTACTCGCGGCCTGGCTCGGGAACACCCACCGCCCAGACGCCTCGGCCGGCACCGTAGCGGCAGGTGAATTCCACGATCGGGCCGGTGGGCGTTGCGTCCGACGATGTGACGGTGACGTGCATTGGGACGGGGTCCGCCTCGCGCCTCGGCCGCGATCCAGGGCCTCCCCCCCGGCGTCGGGGGAGCGGCCTCGAACCGGCCGCTCAGCCCTTCCAGTCCCAGCCGCCGACCTCCTGGAGCAGGTCGTGGCGGGTCATGTCGAAGTGGAGGGGGGTGACGGCGATGTAGCCGTCGGCCAGGGCGGTGACGTCGGTCTCGGGGCCGGGGACCTCGCGGGGGGGGGTGTAGGTCATCCAGTAATACGTCCGGCCGCGGGGGTCCTGCCGGCGTTCGAAGCCCTCGCCGTGGCGGCCCAGGCCCATCGGCACCACCTTCACGCCCTTCGCCTCGCCCCGCGAGTGCGCCGGGATGTTCACGTTGAACAGCGAGCCGTTCGTCGGCTTGTTCGCCAGGATCTGCTCGATCACCTTCCGCGCCTGCTTGGCGGCGCGGGGGAAGTCGAAGTGCTCGGAGAGTTCCAGCGAGACGGCGATGCTCGTGATCTTGAAGAACGCCCCCTCGATCGCCGCGGCGACGGTCCCCGAGTAGAGCACGTTGATCCCGGCGTTCGCCCCGCTGTTGATGCCGGAGACGATCAGGTCCGGGGGCCGTCGCATCAGCTCGCAGATGGCCAGCTTCACGCTGTCGGCCGGCGAGCCCTCGATGGACCAGCCCAGCGTAGTGCCGTCGTCGTCGTCGACCTGCTTGACCACCAGCGGGTTCAGCAGCGTGATCGTGTGCGCCACGCCGCTCTGCTCCAGCGCCGGGGCGGCCACGGTCACGTCGCCCAGCTTCATCAACTCCTTGCGCAGCGCCCGGAGCCCCGGCGCGAACACGCCGTCGTCGTTCGTCAGAAGGATATGCATCGTCTCGACTTCCGATCCTTTCCGGGGGTTGGACGGGGCGCGAAGGAGCCCGGGACTCCATCCCCCGCCGATCGTACCGGCCCCCGTCCGGCCCCGTCAACGACCGGCCGGGGGCGCATCCATCTCGACCCCGCCCCGAACCCGGACGCCGGCCCGCGCGTCGAAGGGCGGGAGCCCGGGGCGGCCGAGGAGTCGATCGGAAGCGAGGAAAGCGCCATGAAGAAGATCCCCACCATGTTCGAGCGCGATTGGCAGGGCGACCGGAGCCGGGTCGTCGACGAGATTCACGCGGGCTGCGAGTGGGTCGCGGCGGGGGAAGGCGTCGCCACCCGGAAGATCGACGGCACCTGTTGCAGAATCCGCGACGGCCGGCTCTACAAGCGGCAGGAGATCAAGCCCGGCCAGGCCCCCCCGCCGGACTTCGAGGAGGCCGACTTCGACGAGGAGACCGGCAAGCGCGTCGGCTGGCGTCCCGTCGGCGAGGGCCCGGAGGATCGCTGGCATCGCGAGGGCTTCGCCAACCTCGCCGCGAAGGCCGACGGCACCTACGAGCTCGTCGGCCCGCACGCCCAGAAGAACCCCGAGAAGTACGACCGGGACGTCCTGGTCCCCCACACCATCGAGGCCCTCGGCATCGCGGACGACGTCCCGCGCGACTTCCACGGCCTGAAGGCCTACCTGGCCGACAGGGACGTCGAGGGGATCGTCTTCCACCATCCCGACGGCAGGAGGGCGAAGATCAAGAAGCGCGACTTCGGCCTGAAGCGATGACCCGACGCCGGCGGCCCGATCGGGATCGCCGGCGATCATGAAGTAAAGCTCATGTCGGAGCGATGGCCGGAATCTCGACTCCCGGATGGCCGACGAGGGCCGCCGGCGGACCCGGTGTTGGAACGGGGCCCGCAAGCGTACCTCGATCGGCCGCTTTCGTTTCCGCCGGCCGCACGCGGCCCGCAGGGGCCGAGGCGCGACCAGCGAACACACCCGGAGCGACAACATGAGAGCTTCTTCCCATGTTGATCCACGACGCCGTCGGATCGCACCAGACTTCTCCCTCGACCGCCTGGAAGACCGGACGCTGCTGTCCGGCGCCGGGGGGTCGAAGTTCGCGGTGTACCAGGGCCGCCTGACCGTCGAGCCGCCCGCCTCCTTCACCCTGATCGTCGACCGCCACGGCTTCAGCCCGGGGCGGGGGAACCAGGTGCTCCTGCGGGTCGATTCTCAATCGACCGGCGGCGGCCTCGATCCCGGGGCCGTCGAGCTGGATTCGACCGGCCCACGCGGGGTCCGCGTGATCTCCGAGCGGGACGACGCCGGCTCGGGGACCGACGGCGTCGTCATCGCGGCCGTCGGCCCCGGGGCGCTGGGCCTCCGGCCGACGGCCGAGGGGGGGACGACGGGCGACTACCAGCTCGGCGTCTCGCTCGCCGGCGACGTCAACGGCGACCACCGCGTCGACCGGGCCGACCTCATGGCGATCCGCCGCGAGGTCATGAACCGCTCGGCCTCGCCCGACCCGACCTGCGACGTCGACGGCGACGGCGTCGTGGGCTTCCGCGACTGGAGCCTCGCCTTCCGCAACTTCGGCGCGGCCGTCTCCATCCGTCCGCTGGAGCTGGACGCCCGCGTGACGCCCTCGGACGACCCCGACGGCGACGGCGCGGTGGGCGGGGACGTGTCGGAGACCGAGATCGTCGGCGCGACCACGCCCGGCTCCCGGGTGCAGCTCGACGTCGGCGGCGACGGGCTGTACGAGGCGACGGCCGTCGCCGGCGCGGACGGCTCGTACAGCTTCACGGTCCCGCTGAACGTCGGCGCCAACCCGTTCGCGATCCTCGCGACCGGCCCCGACGGCCAGGTCGTCCGGGAGACGCTCTCCATCACCCGCGGGGCCCTCGCCGGGACGGTCTCGAAGTCGTTCGACTTCGCCCAGGGCGACCAGGGCTGGGCCGCCGACTTCGCCGACCTGCCGGTCGACCCCGGCGACACCTACGAGCTGGATTCCGGGATCCGCGACCTCCCCCCCGACCTGGGCGTCGCCGGGACCGGCTACCTGCTCCAGAGCCACAACCGCTCCGACGACGTCTTCATGTTCCTGACCCGCAAGCTGACCGCGGCGGACGGGATCGTGGCGGGCCAGGAGTACCAGGCGAAGTTCACCATCACGTTCGCCTCCAACGCCCCCACCGGCGCGGTGGGGATCGGCGGGGCCCCGGGCGAGTCGGTCGTCCTGAAGGCCGGCGCGTCGACGACCGAGCCGAAGGCCGTCGAGCAGGACGGCTACGACCGCCTGAACGTCGACAAGGGGAACAATTCCGAGGGCGGGACGGCCGCCTCCGTGGTCGGGGACATCGCCAACGGCCTGGAACTCCAGGACGGCCAGTCGAGCGTCCCGTACGTCTCGCTGACCCGCGAGCACACCCACACGGCGACCGTGAAGGCCGACGCCGAGGGGAACCTCTGGCTGATCGTCGGCACCGACTCCGGTTTCGAGGGCCTGACGGCGATCTACTTCCAGAGCGTCGCCGTCGCGCTCACGCCGGTCGCCTCGGCCTGACCCGTGGCACGCCGCGGGCCGATCCGTCCATGACCGTCACGCGGGGGGAGGCGTCCAGGAGGTCCGTCGGGGGGCGCGAGGCCGGAAGCCGTCGCGCAAACCATCCCCCGCCGGATCGCCCCGGCCGCCTCCGCCCGCGCGCGGGCCCGGGCGACCGCGCGAGGCGTCGCATCGGGAAAATCCCCGGGAGTTCACACATCCCCGATCCGCGACCTAGGTTTGTGCTGGAGGCATGCCACCGTGCAACGCGGCGGGCGGCCGGGCGGGACCCACGGCACGACTTCAGGGAGCGACTTCATGGGCATGCTCAAGCTTCGGACGGCGACGATCGCGGCGGCCGGGTTCCTGGCGATGGGGCTGACGGCCCCGGCCTCGGCGGGGCTCATCGGCGGCACCGTCACCTCGCAGTACTACGCCTACGGGGCCAAGTCCGGGGCGGCGACCGTCTTCACGGCCGATGGCCTGGCGCACGCGCGGACGTTCAACACCTTCGACGTGATCGTCACCTCCACCCAGATCATCTACGACTTCCGCACGTCCGGGACCTGGTCGGCGTCGGGGGCGTCGCTGAACAAGGACGGGCTGTCGATCCGCAGCGGCAACCTGCTCACGTTCGAGGGGCTGCCGAGGATCACCGGCGTGACGATCGACGCCGCGACCAACATGGCCGGGCTGACCGCCGCCAACGTCACCTTCAATGACGGCGCGGTCGCGATCGACTGGGTGGGGAGGGCCTACACGGCGAACACCCTCGTCGTCCTGAACGTCGCCACGGCCGCCCCCGCCGCGGTGTCCGAGCCCCCCGCCCTGGCGATGGCGGGTCTGGCGGCCTTCGGGCTAGCGGCGACGGCGATCCGCCGGCGGGGCGCGAGAATTGCATGAGCGATGGGGAGGCGCGCCGATGCCCGACGGAGTCCAATCGGCGGCGCGGCCGATCCCGCGGCGGACGCGGAGACACCCCCTACCGACGAGGCATCGATGAGTCCCGACGACGTGGAAGTCGCGCGTGCGGTCGAGGAGCGCCAGAAGTTCCGGCGGGAGCTGCGGCACGAGCTGGAGGCCATCCGGGGCCGCTGGGGCTGGCTCATGGCCCTGGGGATCGCCCTGGTCGTCTTCGGCGTGGTCGCCATGTCGCTGCCGCTCGCGACGACCCTGGTCACCGCCCTGGCCCTGGGGATCACGCTCATCCTGGGGGGCGGCGCCCAGCTCGTCGGGGCCTTCTGGACCCGCGACTGGAGCGGCTTCTTCCTCGTCCTGCTGATGGGCGTGCTGTACGCCGTGCTCGGCGTGCTGTTCCTCAACCGCCCGATCGAGGCGATGCTGGCCCTCACGCTGCTGCTGGCCGCCATGCTGCTGGTGGGCGGCGCGTTCAAGACGATCGCCTCGGCCTGGCACCAGTTCCCGCAATGGGGATGGGTGTTCGCCGGCGGCCTGCTGGAGCTGGCCCTGGGCCTGATGATCTGGCTGGAATGGCCCTCGCCCGCGAGCCTCGCGGTCATCGGCCTGTTCGTGGGGATCGACATGGTCTTCAGCGGCTGGACCTGGATCATGCTGGCCCTGCGCCTGAAGCACCTGGGCGACCGCCACCGCCACGCGACCCCCGCCCCGGCCGCCTGAACGCCCCCCCGACCGGCGGGCGCGCCCGCGACGTCCCGCGTCGCGCTTTCACTTCTTGACTCGACCGTCACAATCCGCGCGCCGGCGATTGCGTCCGGCGCGCCGGCCTGCTATCATCGTCGGTCGATCCCTCCCCGGCGACATGCGGCGGGCCGTCCGATATTCATCGGGCGGTGCGACGAGCCCGCGCGTCGAGAGTCCCAAGCTCGCGGCTTGATCCCGAATTCATACGGATTTCACGCACGGCGTGCGCGCCGAGGGTACGTTGAGGGTCGCAATCCCGGGCGGCGGTCAACATCCGCCCTCGCGGAGCGAAGTCGCTCCCGGCGATCCCGACGTCCGGGTCGTTTTTTGCATCCTTCATTCCATCCACGCTTGTCGACGGAGAGATCCATGAGAATCGCGAGGCGTCGCGGGTTCACGCTGATCGAGCTGCTGGTGGTGATCGCGATCATCGCGGTCCTGATCGCCCTGCTGCTCCCCGCCGTCCAGTCGGCCCGCGAGGCCGCCCGGCGGATGCAATGCACGAACAACCTGAAGCAGATCGGCCTGGGCATCCAGAACTACCTGTCGGCCTTCAACACGACGCCGGTCCACGAGTACCGGCGGGCGGACGAGAACGAGGGGACGGGGGGGTCGGCCGGGAACCGGTCGTGGCACTGCATGATCCTGCCGTTCATCGAGATGAAGGCGATGTACGACTCGTTCAACTTCACGTATTCGGACGGGTTCTACGGCAACAACAACATCGTCAACGGCGTGAACGCCACCGTGCAGCGGGCGTCGGTGGCGACCTTCCTCTGCCCGTCCGACGGCACCACCTGCCTGCCGCAGGACGGCGTGGTGAACACGGGGACGGGCAAGCTCGGGAACAACAACTACGCGGGGAACACCGGCCGGCCGCGGAACATCCTGATGCCCGGCCAGTCGCCGACCGGCGGCAACCTGCCGCCGCACATGGGCGTGATCTCGACCTCCCGGATGTACAACACGGTCGGCCCCTGCTCGCCTGCGGGCCGGGCGACGAACACCAACGTCAACGTGACCATCGCCTCGATCACCGACGGCACCAGCAACACGGCCGCGGCCAGCGAGTTCCTGATGAACGACGGCTCGGGCAATTCCCGCGACCCCCGGCGGCGGTTCAACTACACGAACTCGGCGCTGATCGAGCAGATCGACGTCGACATCTGGACGGTCGTCCGCGACGGCCTGGCCGGGCCGGCGGTGAACTGGCCGGAATGGACGATGTACAAGGGGGCGAGCTGGGCGTTCACCGACGCGTGGGAGGGCCACCTGTACTCGCACCTGTTCCCGCCCAACGCGCCGACGATCCACGTCTACTACTCGAACACGCTCCGCTGCTTCGAGGGCGACAGCGGCCACAACCCCAGCAGCAACCACCCCGGCGGTGCCAACGTCGCGTTCGCCGACGGCTCGGTCCGTTTCATCAAGAACTCGGTCGACCTGCCCACCTGGTGGGCCCTGGGGACGCGCAACGGCGGCGAGGTCGTCTCGTCCGACGCCTACTGATCCGATCGATCTCGCGGGCCCCGGCCCGGCGCCGGGCCGGGGCCCCACCCCCAACCCCTACGCCTCCTCGGAATGAGGATCCCATGAGCCGACAGGCCTCCCCCTCGCGCCGCTCCCGCCTGGCGATCGCGGCCTCCTGCACGCTCTTAACCGTCCTGACGACCGTCGGCCTCCAGGGCTGCGGCGAGACGCCGGAATTCAACCAGGCGTTGAAGCACACCCCGGAGACGCTCGTCACGGAGTTCGTCGCCCGCTACAAGAACCTGCCGCCCAACCGCAAGCCCCTGAAGTCCGCCCGCGCCAAGCCCAAGGGCGAGATCCCCGAGCAGGACGAGGCCGCCAAGTCCTCGCGCAAGGAGGCCGCGACCAAGGGGGAGATGCTCAAGGAGTCGGAGACGCTGGAGAGCGTCGTCGCCACGCTGGAGGACCGCCTCGGCCAGCTCGAAGGGATCTCCCGCGCCGACGCCGCGAAGAAGGCGGCCGAGCTGATCGAGAAGGAGCCGGCCGTCAAGGACGACGACAAGCAGGCCGTCGTCGAGCGGCTGAAGAAGCTCGACTGACGCGGCCGGTCAGCACTCCACCACGTTGACCGGGATCTGCACCGCGAGCCCGCCCTCGGACGTCTCCTTGTACTTGGAGTTCATGTCCAGGGCGGTCTCCCACATCGACCGGATGACGGCGTCCAGGCTCACCTTGGCCCGCTCCGGATCCCCCTCCAGCGCCAGCTGGGCGGCCGTCACGGCCTTCACCGCGCCCATCGTGTTGCGCTCGATGCAGGGCACCTGCACCAGCCCCCCGACCGGGTCGCAGGTCAGGCCCAGGTGGTGCTCCATGGCGATCTCCGCCGCCATCAGCGCCTGCGCCGCCGTGCCGCCGAGCGTCTGCGCCAGGCCCGCCGCGGCCATCGCGCTGGAGACGCCGATCTCGGCCTGGCACCCCCCCATCGCGGCCGAGATCGTCGCCCGCTTCTTGAACAGCGCCCCGACGACCCCCGCCGTGAGCAGGAACGGCGCGACGGCCTCGTCGCCCCCCTCGTGGAACGCGACCCGGTGCAGCAGCACGGCCGGGATCACCCCCGCCGCCCCGTTCGTCGGCGCGGTGACGACCCGGCCGAACGCCGCGTTCTCCTCGTTGACCGCCAGCGCGAAGCACGCCAGCCACTTCAGCGCCGCGTGGAACTCGCCGCCGCCGGCCCGCATCGCCGCGACCCAGGCGTCGACGTTGCGCGAGGCCGCCTCGGCACGGTCGCCCAGCAGCGATCGGTTGAGCTTCGGGGCCCGCCGGACGACCCCCAAACCGCCGGGGAGGATCCCCTCGGCGTAGGCCCCACGGAACGCCGACCCGCGCATGACGTCCCAGATCCGCGCCAGGCCGTCGCGGATCGCGGCCTCGTCGCGTGCGGCCCGCTCATTGCGCAGGACGACCTCGGGGATCGTCAGCCCGCTTTTGCGACAGGCGGCCAGCAGGTCGGCGGCCGACTCGATCGGGAATGGCACGTCGGGCCCGGCCCCCTTGGCCGCGGCGTCCTCCCCCTCCTGGACGACGAAGCCGCCGCCGACGGAGTAGTACGTCTCGGCCCGGGTCGCCCCGTCGTCGAGCGTCGCCGTGAAGGCCAGGGCGTTGGGGTGGAAGGGAAGCGACTCGTGGAGGTGGAACGCGACGTCCCCCTTCTCGAAGGGGATCGCGCGCCCGCCGGCCAGCGGCAGGAGCTTCTCCGCCCGCACCTTCGCCACGGCCGGGTGGACGGCCGCGGGGTCGCAGGTCGTCGGGTCCCAGTCGCACAGCCCCAGGATCACCGCCAGGTCCGTCCCGTGCCCCTTCCCGGTCTTCGCCAGCGACCCGAACAGGTCGACCCGCGCCCGCGCGACGCGATCCAGCGCCCCCTCGCTCCTCAGCACCTCCAGGAACCGCCGCGCCGCCGCCCACGGCCCCATCGTATGCGAGCTGGACGGGCCCAGGCCGACCTTGAACATGTCGAAGGTGCTGATGAAGTCCATGCCGCGGCCTCCTGCAAGGGCCTTCCCGTAGGCTGGGTCGCGACCCAGCCCGGAAAAGGCGTCGCGTAATCCAGGCTGGGTCGCGACCCAGCCTACGGGAGAATCCGCGACGCGACGTCCCGCCGGCACCTCACCCCTTCGGCGTCGGGGCCCCGCAGGCGCGGCAGGTGACGGCGCTCATGTGGAGGGGGCGACCGCAGCGGGGGCAGATGCGCAGGCCGGCCTCGACGCGCAGGGCGGGCGGGGGTGAATAGGGGGTCTCGGGGAGGATGGGGGGGGGGACGGGCGAAGTGGCGTCGGCCTCGGAGACGACGCCGTGACGCGCAGCCCAGCGTTGGAGGCGGGCGACGTCGTCGGCGTCCAGCTCCTCGGTGCCGGGGTCGCCGGTGAACGAGGCGTTCGACACCCCCGCGCCGGGCGACCTGGGGGCCTTGGACGACCCGGCCGAGGCCAGCGCCGCGCCCTGGGGGACCGGGACCACCCGGCCGCAGTCCGGGCAGCGGCCGGCCTCGGGTCGGTCGGCGGCGCGGACCTTCAGGCGACGGCCGCAGGGGCAGTGGAAGCGGATCAGGCCGTCGCCCCCCGCCCCCGCCGCCTCGGGGCGTCGCACGCGGATCCGCGCCTGGCAGCGCGGGCAGACGACCCGCTCGGGGCCGCCGTCGCGGTCCACCTCGATCGCCTCGCCGCAACGGCACTTCACCCGGGCCATCTTCGTCCCCCCTCAGTCGAACCCGATCCGAAACGAGACGCCCGCATCCCTCAGCGCGACGTGGTACGTCCCAGGCCCAGGAGTTGTTCGGGAGGGATCAGGTCGTTGAGGCTCCCGGAGCGGAAGCCTTCCAGGTCCAGCGCGACGAACTTGAAGCCGAAGCCGCGGAACGCGGCCGTCAGCTCGGACCGGACCGGGTCGGCCAGGAGCTTCGGGAACTCCTCGGCGGGTACCTCGATCCGCGCCATGTCGCCCTTGTGGTAGCGTACCCGCAGCAGCCGCAGGCCCCGGCCGCGGAGCCACGATTCGGCCCGGTCGACCATCCCCACGCGCTCGGGCGTGACCTCCTCGCCGTAGGCGATCCGGCTGGAGAGGCACGGCGCGGCGGGCTTGTCCCAGACGGGGAGGCCCCACGCCAGGGCCAGGGCCCGGACGTCGGCCTTGCCCAGCCCGCATTCCTGGAGCGGGTGGCGGACCCCCTTCTCGCCGGCCGCCTTCATGCCGGGGCGGTGGTCGCCGCGGTCGTCCAGGTTCGCGCCCGAGGCGATCGCGTCGACCTCCAGCGCCCCCATCAGGCCGACCAGCCGGCCGTACAGCTCGCTCTTGCAGAAGTAGCAGCGGTCGGGGTTGTTGCGCAGGTAGTTGGGGTCGGCGAACTCCTCGGTCCGGATCGCCCGATGCCGCACGCCGATCTTCTTCGCCAGCGCCTGGGCCTCTTCCAGCTCGCCGGACGCCAGGCTCTCGGAGACGGCCGTCACGGCCACGGCGGCGTCCCCCAGCGCCTCATGGGCGGCCTTCGCGACGACCGCGCTGTCGACGCCGCCGGAGTACGCGACGGCCACCCGGCCGTAGCCCCGGATCGTCGCGATCAGGGCGTCGCGCTTCGCGGCCAGCCCGGGGTCGAGGTCGGGCGTCGCCCCGGCGGGCGCGTCGACGATCCCGGGGGTCGTGGTCGTGGTCGTGCCCAAGGCGCACCTCCGTCGCGATCGATCGTGGATCCCCGCCGCTTCCTGTTCGATTGTAAAGGCCCCGGGCCCGGCCCTCAAGGCGGGGCGCGGCGTTCCGTCGTCGGCCCTTGCCCCCCTGCTACGATTACGAGGCGAGGGGCTCGTCCAGGTCGGCGGCCCCGATCCCGCGGCGACGAGGGCCTGGGCGCATGGACGACGAGCCGAAGGCGGAAGTCCGGACCACGCGGCGCAAGTTCTGGAAGCGCGCCGCGATCGCCGCGACGGGGGCGGCCCTGGCCGGGGCCGCGTACCCGCTGCTGGAGGCCAAATGGTGCCGGCTCACGCGCCGGACCATCCGGGTCCCCCGGCTCCCGGCGTCGTTCCGGGGCCTGTCGGTGGCGTTCCTCAGCGACCTGCACCACGGCCCTTACGTCGGGCTCGGCTACATCCAACACGCGATCGACTGGACGAACGCCCTGCGGCCGGACCTGGTCCTGCTGGGGGGCGATTACGTCTCCAAGAGCCCGCGCTACATCGGCCCGGTCTGCGAGGCGATGGCGAGGCTCCGCGCCCCGCTGGGCCGGTTCGCGACGCTGGGGAATCACGACAACTGGGAGAGCGGCGCCGCCTGCCGATCCGAGCTCGACCGCGCCGGGCTGGAGCTGCTGGACAACCGCGGCGTCTGGCTGCGCCGCGGCGGCGACCGCCTCCGCATCGCCGGCGTGGCCGACATGTGGACCGAGGTCCCCGACGTCGCCCTGGCCCTGGGAGACGCCCACGAGGGCGACGCCTCCATCGTCGTCTCCCACAACCCGGACTACGCCGAGCACGGCCGGGATCCGCGGGTCTCGCTGATGCTCAGCGGCCACACCCACGGCGGCCAGGTGGTCGTCCCGGGCGTCGGCGCGATGGTACTCCCCTCCAAATTCGGCCGCAAGTACGCCGGCGGCCTGGCGAAAGGCCCGGCCTACCCCGTCTTCGTCGGCCGCGGCGTCGGCACCAGCGGCCCCCCCGTCCGCTTCTACTGCCGACCCGAGATCGTCCTGCTGACGCTGGTTTGAGCCGCCCGCCGGCTGGCGGAACCTTGTAGGCTGGGTCGAGACCCAGCCCGCATGACGCGACGACTTCTCCGGGCTGGGTCTCGACCCAGCCTACGGGGACTCGTCCTCATCGCCCCTGGAACCGGACCTCGATCGGCCGGGGGTCGCGGGCCGCGGCGGTCGTCTCGACGGTCTCGATCAGTTCGCCGAATCGGACATCGATCCTGGCCGGCCCCTCGGGGAGCCCGACGACCGTGAATCGGCCGTCGGCGTCGGTCCAGGTCACGCGGGCCCGCGCGGAGAAGGCGTGGCCCGGTTCGACCTTGGCCCCTTCCAGGGGACGGCCGTCGGGGCCCAGGACTACGCCCGTCACCGAGCATCCCGGCCCCAGGACGATCGGCGGGACGGCGATCGGCCCGACAACCCCTTCGACGGGGATCGGATCGGAGTCGACGCCGCCGAACCCGTCCTTCGCCACGATCAGGCGGATCGACTCGGGCGTCCTGTCCCTGACGCTGGCGGGGAGCTTGTCGAGCCGGAACCGCCCCCGGGCGTCGGTCGTCGCGGCGAAGGCGTCCCCTTCGCCCATCTGCGTGGTCGTGCCGCGGGTGTAAGCGGCCTCGACGCGGGCCCCGGCGATCGCCCGACCGCCGCGGTCGACGATCGACCCGATGACGCTCGGCAACGTCTCCTTCACATCTTCGGGCAGGTCGACGCGGACCACGAGCCGGCCGCCGTCGATCTCCGGCCGAAACCGGCCGTCGGGGGCGGCTTCCACCATGGCCGAGCGGCCGTCGGCGTCGGTGATCCAGAAGCGGTCGAGCGTGCCGTCCAGTTTCGCGACGCTGCGAACGGCCTCGGGGCGGAAGCCCTCGTCCCAGCGGAGCGAGCATGGGATCTCTCGGCCTTGCGACTCGGTGGAACTCGCGATCAGCTTGGCCTCGCGACGTTTCCGCGGGATGCCGAGCCTCGCGAGGCCGTCGGCGTCCGATTCGGTGTATACGGGGCGTTCATCGTCCGCGGGAGGATTCAGCAAGACGTAGCCCCGGCCGGGGAGGCGACCGCCCTGGGCGAGCCGGAAGTCCCAGGCCACGCCCCGCTCGACCTGGTAGTCCGTGCGGATCGTGGGCCGGTCGTTCGAGAGGGTCATGGGTCGCCCGACGAAAGGCGGTATGTTCGGGAGCCAGCACCCGGGCGGCGGGATGAATGACGCGAAGTCGACATGCCCCGGAGGCAGGTCCAGGGTGTACGTCCCATCGGCGCCCGATCGGGTCGACTTGACCGTCGGCTTCCCGGTCGCCGGGTCGCGCGTCAGCGCCTGAACCGTCGCGCCGGCCATCGGCCGGCCCTGCTCGTCGACGACCCTCCCGGTCACCTGATACCGGCCGGGCTTCTCCTCTGTCGCCGGCGGCGGTTCGTCGTGGGATGCGGCGGCGTTCCATCCCCAGGCGCCGGCGGCCAGGGCGAGGAAGGTGGCGGAGAGGCGGGCGAAGCGTCGGATCTTCATGGTCGTCAGGGCTCCTCGCGCGAGCGACAGGATGGAAGCCGGGACGCCGGCCCCGAGGGTCGGCGCGACGAGCGAAGCCAGGCGGGCGGCCGAGGCGGCCAGGGGCGGCGGGACGGCCGGGTCGGGGACGCGGGCCAGGGCCCAGGCCCCGCAGACGCCGCGGCCTTCCAGGCTCCTCCGCAGCCGCTCGCGGGCCCGTCGCAGCCGGGTGCTGAGCGTCCCCAGGGGGCAGCCCAGCCGGCTCGCGGCGGCCTCGTAGGTCAGGCCCTGGAGATGGCAGAGGACCACTGCGTCGCGATACCGCGCGGGGAGGCGGTCGACCTCCTCCATCAGCATCGCGACGGCGTCGTCGGCCTCGGGGGGGTCGGACGACGCCGGCCGCAGCCCGGCCGCGCGACGTTCCGAGGCCCGTCGACGCGCGGCGTCGGCCCCGGCCCTGGCGGCCAGCCGCCGGGCGACGCCGAACAACCACGGCCCGAGCGCGTCGCGGTCCCGGACGCTCGACGCGCGGCACGCCAGGACCAGGAACGTCGCCTGGAAGGCGTCCTCCGCGTCGGCCTCCGACCCGGCGACCGCCCGGCAGACGTCCAGCACCATCGCCGCATGCCGCGCCACGACGGCCTCGAACGCCGCCGCCGACGCCTCGCCCCGCCCGAGGAACGCCCCCAGCAGCTCGGCGTCGCCGAGCCCCCCGAGTGCCCCCCCGTCGCACAGCGCCTGCATCGAGCGGAGCCACCCGCCCCGTCCGCCCCTCGTCATCCCGCCCCCCCTCCCGGATCGTTCGTCCCCCATAGTGCCGCGGGACGCCCCGGCGCATTCGGGGGCGTCGGGATTTCGAACGGAATTTTCGCGGAAACCTGGAATCCCGAGGCATGGCCCGCGGACTGTATCCGATGGCGGACGTTCCTTGACAACCCGACAGGATCGAGACGAAGAGGCGGCCCTGGTGGGGGTCACGTCGTCACGGGCGCTCGCGCCATGAGGCCGCGGGATCGACCGTTCCATGATCGGCCAGGCGCGGCGAAGGTCCATCGGCCGGGCCCCGGGATGCCCTCCGGATCGCGAAATTTTCAGACAGTCCTCGCCAATCACCACCGAGGCGTGGCTCAACCGGCGGGTGGACATGGCATGACGTCGGATCCCACCACCGGCCCGCCGAGGGATCCCGGACCACCCTCTCGGCAAGCCTTCCGTCGACAAGCCGGTGGTGATTCGCGAGGAGTCTCAATTTTCATCACGACTTCGACGTTCAAAGCCAAATCCGAGGCCGGATTTTCAACCCCAAGCTGCTTTCAAATATAGCATTTGCGTCGTCCTCATCTTCCTGGGGCCGCGCGCGTTCGGACCCAAACGGAGCCGAGTCGAAGCCAGCTCCAGGGGCGATCGGCCGGGACCCCCGGTGTAGAATCGGGAGCCGGGCGGGACGTCGAGCGGCGCGGACGGGCCGCGGCACCATTCGCGGCGGCGACCCGCGGGGGGACCTCGCGCCCCGGTCGCGCTATCTCTTCACCGCCACGACCCTGAACCCGATATGGTCGTAGCCTCGCTCGGGCTCGAACCGAAGGCGGCAGGCCGAGCGGCAGGGCCAGCCGTCGTCGTCCCAGGCGCCGCCCCGCCGCGACCGCGAGATCGTGCCGTCGCGATTCCTGGGCGTGGTCGAGATCGCGGAGGACAGGTCCGGGTCGTCGCCGCCCGGGAGCGTCGGGTGGTACCAGTCGCGACACCACTCGAACGTATTGCCGTGCATGTCGTGGACGCCCCAGGCGTTCGGCGGGTAGCTGCCGACCGGGGCCGCCTTGCCGAGCCGCGGGCCTTCGTCGAGCCCGCCGTTGTACGGCTCGCCTTGGAAGTTCGCCTGCGTGCGGCCGAGCGAGTCGCCGAACGCGGTGGCCGTGGTCGTCCCGGCCCGGCAGGCGTATTCCCACTGGGCTTCGGTGGGGAGGCGGAACTCCCAGCCGGCGGGCAGCTCGCCGGCCTCGATCGCCAGCTCGGTCAGCCTGCGGCAGAAGTCCTCGGCCTGGATATAGGTGACGTCGCCGACCGGGAGGTCGTCGCCCGCCGGCAGCTCGGCCGTCGGCCTGCCCGGCAGCTCGCCGACGATCCGCCTCCAGTCGGCCTGCGTCACCTCGAATTTGCCGACCCAGAAGCCCTGGGTGATCCTCACCGCGACCTGGCCCTCGTCGGAGCGATGCCCGGGTTCGGTCGCCGGGCTGCCCATGGTGAACCGCCCCGGCGGGCACCAGCAGAGCCTGACGCCCCGGATCGGGCGTTCGTCGCCGGGTCCCGCGCCTTCGAAGGGGGCCTGCCGGGCGATCGCCGGCGCCGCCGTCAGGGCGAGGAGGAGCAAGGCCGGGAATGGTGACATGGGGACTCCGGTCGACGTTCGACGAAGAGGTCGCTTCCGCGAACCGACGGTCCCGCCATCATGCCGCGCACGCCGACGCGGCCCAACCCACGGTCGACGACTTTTCGAGCATCCCGCCTCGACGTCCCCGCCCCGCGGGGCGGGGACGTCGGCGGCGACCCTCCTGGGCGAAGGCGCGGGGGTTTCGCCTCACTCGGCGGCCTGGAGCTTCACGAGGCCCAAGTCGATGTACTGGCCGCCCTGGGTCTGGCGGCAGTGGACGGCGACGACGTTCTTGCCCGGCTTGAGGGCCTTGAGGGCCTCGGGGCTGATGCGGAAGGGGCGGTACTCGCTGGTGTAGCCGCCGAGGCGGGCGGCGAGGACGCCGTTGATGTAGACCTGGGCGTCCTCGTCGTGGTGGACGTAGAGCCGCAGCTCGTCGCCGGCCTTCACGGCGGCCTCGGGGACGTCGATCTCGCGGCGGAGCCAGATGGCGGGGCCGTCCCAGACGGTGCGGACCTCGGCGCCGGGCGTCCCCTTCGTGCCGAAGCCGGCCTCGCCGGACTTCCACGTCCGGTCGTCGTAGTCGGGGCTCGTCCACGCCCCCGGCGGCTGGGCGAGCGTGTACTTCCAGGCCGCGCCCGCGTCCTGCGACGTCGCCACCAGCGGCACGACCTTGCGCGGGACGGGCATCGGGGCCCAATCGTGGCCGAGCCCCTTGGCGTCGGCGCGGGCCAGCTCCAGGCAGCTGTTCCAGTACGGCAGGCCGTCGGTCAAGGCCCGGATGAACACGCCGCCGATGACCGGCCGGGCCTTGAAGCCGGCGTGCTTGGCGCTGTCGGTCCAGTACCAGTCGGTGAACGGGACGCGGTCGGTCGTCTCGTTCAGCATCTTGTGGATCGGCCTGATGTACGACTCGAACGTCGCCCTGTCGGGCACGAGCGAGGCCGTCCAGACGATCCAGTCGGCCTTGGTGAACGCCCTGCGCGAGTCCAGCGGCAGGCCGTACTTGTTGAACTGCTTGGGGTAGAACGCCAGCTCCTTCGCGGCGACCTCGGGCGGGAAGATCTCCAGGCCGAGGATCTTGTCCCAGATCAGGTTGTACTTCTGGCTCCAGCTCTCCTGGGGGTCGAACGTCAGGCGGTAGTGGTCGCCGGCGTCGGCCATGGTCATCCACTTGCGGGCGAGGGCCCTGGCGTTCTCGGTGTAGTGCTTCGCCAGGTCGTCCTCGCCGCGCATGGCGGCCATGCGGCCGAACGCGGCCATGCCGAGGATCGCCTTGACGGAGAGGTTGGCGTTGCGGGCCAGGTGGCCGGAGAAGTCGTCGGTGCAGAGCTGGTTCGCCGGGTCGAAGCCGTCGCGCTCGCAGTACTCGGCCCACTTGGTCAGCGCAGGCCAGTACTTGCCGGCGAAGTCGGCGTTCTTCTCGACGTGGGCGATGGCGGCCATCATGAGCAGCATGTTGCCGCTCTCCTCCACCGGCATCTGGTTCTCCTCGGTGCGCTCGCCACCGCCGTAGACCTGGCCGTGGGCCACGGGATAGGTGCCGACGTCGTGGGGCGCGAACGGCCACGGCCAGCGCGGGGAGGACGAGTAGTCGAGCACCGGCACCAGCGACGCCTTCGCCAGGATCGGGCTGAACAGGAGCAGGTGCGGGAACTGCGGGTAGATGACGTCCACCGTCCCCGTGCAGCCGTTGGAGGAGTTCTCCTTGGAGAACCAGAGCGGCATCCCCTTGGAGTCGGCCGCGAGCGTCGCCCCGGCCAGCGACTGCCGGTGCGCCAGGGCGCCGATCTCGGCGTACTCCTTGCCGCCCAGGTCGGTCAGCACCTCGACGAGCCGTTTGTCGAAGCCGTCGCAGTAGGAATCGTACACATCCTTGCGCAGGTGGTGCTTGAGCAGGAGCGCCGTGAACGGCTGGGCCTTCCCCTTCCCCTGCTCGTCGAGGCGATGCTTCCAGTAGCCGACGAGCCACTCGTCCATGTAGTCGATGGCGTACTCGTCGTCGTAGGCGATCATGGCGAAGGTGGCGGCGGGCGTCCCGGGCCGGACGGTCCCCAGGGCGGTCGCCAGGGCCAGCGCGGGCGAGCCGTCCTCGACCTTGCGGGGCATGGCGGCGTCGTCCTGCGCGGGGAGGCCGCCGTCCTTCGCGAAGGTCTCGGCGAGCGTCCTCGCGGGAGCGGCGGCGAAGACGGTGCGGGGCTGGCCCGAGGCCAGGTACAGCGAGCCCCAGTCGATCCGCGTGCCGTCGCCGCGGCGCTCCAGGATGGGCTGGGCCTGCGACCCGATCTTGACCGCCTTCAGGGCGCCCAGCTCCTCGCGGCCCCAGACGACCGCCTGGTCGGGCGTGTGGACGGCCAGGTGGCCCGTCGCCCCCAGGAAGACCGACGCCTCGTGCGGCTTGCCGTCGCGCGACTCCACCTTCCAGGCGACGTACGTCACCGGGCTGGAGAGCATGTCCAGGTTGTACGGCACGGCCAGGCCCAGGAACGTCAGCTCGACGGCCGCGGCCTCGTTCTGGAACCGGTAGATCGTCCGCGTCGGCCGGACCTCCACCGAGACCTGCTCCAGCGCCGGGACGTCCTTGGGCTCGGGGCCCATGATGCGGTAGGCCTTGCCGTCGATCCGGACCAGGCCGGTGAGCGGATTCGGCTCGCCCGTCCAGTGCCGGGTGGCGTCGTCGGTCAGCCTGTCGGCGCTCGACCAGACGCTGAAGTACGGGTCGTGGGCGATCAGCGGGACCGACGGCGGCCGGAACGCCCGGGGCTCCTCGGCCGTCGCGGCGCGGGCGGACAGGGTCAGCGCAAGGGCGACCCCGAAGGCCCGAGAAAGGTTCAACATTTCCATATCCTCGCAGAAGTGGCTCGAAGCCGGGTGAGAACTCCGATGATAAACCTCGGGGACGCCCCGCACCATCCCCGCGGGGCTTTCCGGCTTCCCTCGGCGCGGGCGGGGGCCTAAGCTGATGGGAGACGTCCTCTCACGCCGTCACGCTCCGTCGGGCAAGGCTCCGCACCATGATCTCCAAGAAGACGGCCGCCCTCGCGGCGGCGCTGGCGACGGTCCTGGGCGCCTCGGCCGCCGCGATGCAGGACAAGCCCGGCGACGCCGGCAAGGACCCGCAGGTCGGCCGGGCGTTCCGCGTCCCGTACCGGCTGACCGACACGAACCACTTCCTCGTCCGCGTCCGCGTGAACGGCAAAGGGCCGTTCAACTTCCTCGTCGACTCCGGTGCCCCCGCGCTCTACGTCGCGACCGAGACCGCGAAGAAGATCGGCATCGCCCCGCCCGAGGCCGGCTTCTGGACGCCGATCGACCTGCTGGAGATCGAGGGCGGGGCGAAGCTGGAGAAGGTCAAGGGCCGCGTGGAGGACCCGTTCCAGCTCGTCGGCATGAACGCGCTGGGGCTGCCGGGGGCGTCGATCGACGGCATCCTCGGGTTCACGATCCTGGCCCGGTTCAAGTTGGACATCGACCTGACGCGCGACCGGATGACCTGGACCCGGCTCGACTTCGCCCCGCCCGACCCGCCCGTCCCGGCCGACGTCGACCGCAAGAACCCGCCGATCGAGATGCAGATGATGAACGCCCTGGGCCCGGTCGCGAAGGGCCTGGCGTTCCTGATCGGCAAGCAGCCGGAGGACGAGCTGGCCCCGCGCGGGTTCCTCGGCCTGGAGTGGGCCGAGGGGGATGACAAGGCCGTGACGATCCGCCGCGTCCTCGCCGACTCCCCCGCCGCCGCGGCCGGCCTCCAGGGCGGCGACGTCCTCGCCCGCGTCGACGGCAAGCCGGTCGACGGCCTCAAGGCGGCCCGCGACGCCCTCGCCGGCCTGCGCCGCGGCGACGCCGTCGAGCTGGTCGTGAAGCGCGGCGGCGAGGAGAAGGCGTTCCAGGTCGTCGCCGGGGAGGGGCTGTAACCGATGAACGAGGTCGTGCCTTCGGGGCTTGACGTTCGGTGCTCGGCGTCTTCCCCCCTCGCGGGGGAAGACAGACCCCGAAGGGGTCAGATGAGGGGGACGCGAAGCACAAGCGCCGTCGGGATTCGACGGCCCGTCCGGCCCGCTCGGGATCTCGACGGCCCTCTGGCGCGTCGTCCCCCTCATCCGGCCCTTCGGGCCACCTTCCCCCGCGAGGGGGGAAGGACGTCGGGATGCCGCCTCTCCTCCGACGCGTCCCGCCAAAATCCCAAGGTCCACCCATGAACGACGATCGATCCATCTCGCGAGCGGCCCGGTTCCGCCCGATCCTCGCGATGGCCGCGGCGGCCCTGGGGGGCGTCGCCCTCTGGCTGGGCCCCGCGCCCGCGGAGGAGCCGCCGGCCGGCGAGCCGGCGCGGGCGCATTTCAGCATGCTGCCGTCGAACCACATGATGCTGCGGGCGACGCTCAACGGCAAAGGCCCTTATAAGTTGATCTTCGACCTGGGCGCGCCGATCACGCTGCTGAGCAACAGGGCGGCCGAGGAATCCGGGACGGTCGACGACAAGACGCCGAAGTCGTTCCTGTTCTCGATGCGCGGCGAGGCCGAGGTGGCGAAGCTCCAGGTCGGGACGCTGAAGGCCGAGAAGCTGCCGGTCGTCGTCTTCGACCACCCCGCCCTGGGGATCCTGAGCGACGCCTTCGGCGAGCGGATCGACGGCATCATCGGGTTCACGTTCTTCGCGCGGTATCGGACGACGATCGACTACCAGAAGGACGAGATGACCTTCACGCCGGTCGACGTGCAGGTCCGCGACCTGATGAAGGACCTCCCCGACCGCATCGCCGGGCCGAAGGTCGCGCGCCGGCGGGTGCTCGCGCCGGCCGGCCTGTGGGGCCTGCGGTTGGGCGCTGCCGAGCCCGGCGGCGTCGGCGTGCGGGTGGCGGCGGTCGTCCCCGACTCCCCCGCGGCGATCGCGGGCCTGGCGGCCGGCGACGTCGTCACGGCCGTCGACGACCGCTGGGCCGCCACCGCCCACGACGTCTACGAGGCCGCCGCCGCGGTCGAGCCCGGCCGCCCCGCGCCCGTGACGGTCCGCCGCGACGACCAGGAACTGACGCTCACCGTCCGCCCCGCCGACGGGGCCTGATCTCCGGAGCCTCCCCCCATGACCCTGCGCCTTTCGACCCTCGCCCCGGCCGCGGCCCTCCTGGCCCTGGCGACGCTGGCCGGTTGCAACGAGCCCCGCCAGGTCTCCAGGGGGGGCAAGAAGAACGCCGTCGCCCACGCCCCCGCGCCGGCGACCGAGAAGGAGCCCGAGTTCATCGTCGGCAAGCGGACCCGGGAGATCGTCCCCATCAACTCCGAGGCGGCCCAGGGCGCCAACGTCATCGAGAAGCCCAAGATCACCGCCAAGGACCCGATCACCCTCCAGGGCAACGCCTACGTCACGATGATCGGCCAGACCTCGATCCTCCAGATCGAGCACGCCATGAACCTCTACAAGGCGGCCAACGACCGCCTCCCCAAGGACTACGACGAGTTCATGGCCGAGATCATCACCCCGAACAACATCGCCCTCCCCAAGCTCCCCCACTACCAGAAGTACGGCTACGACGAGCAGAACCACAAGCTGGTGATCCTGGAGTACCCCGACCTCAAGAACCCCTGATCCCCATCAAGGGTGCTCGGCCGAAAACATCGGAACACGAGCATCTTTCCCCTGGACTATGAATTGGGGGGCAGCTGAGGCCCAACTCGCCCAGATCGTCCCCTCTCCCGCCGGGAGAGGGCGGCCGCGCAGCGGCGGGTGAGGGTCGCCGGAGCGCGGAGGGCACGTCGGTCGCGTCGGCCATGAACCGGGGCTGTCTCAACAGGTCCGACGACCCTCACCCGGCGGGAGAGGGGACTTCAAGCCGCTTCGCCCGCTTGGGCATGCAAGTCGTGCCGAGCAGTATCGCCCAGCGGGCCGCCGCCTCACTTCCGCGCGGCGGGCCCGGCCAGGCTGCCGAGGAGGAGCTTGACCTCGGAGCGGGCGAGGAGGTCGCGGAAGGCGGGATCTTCCTTGACCTTCGCGTCAAGGGCCGGGTCGGCGTCGATGGCCTCGCGGAGCAGCAGGGCGGCACCGGTCCGGGCCTTGCCCTCCAGCTCGTCGCGGTCGGCGGGGGCGAGCTTGGCGTCGGCGTGGGCCAGGGCCGCCATGCGGGCGAGGAGCTTCGCCGCGACCAGGCAGCCCGGCGCGGGCTGCACGCCGGCGCGGGGGATCTCCATCGCGACCCGGCGGGCGTCCTCATACGCCGCCTGCTTCAGCTCGACGTCGGCCAGGGCCTCCAGCGCGCCGGCCAGCAACTCGCGATAGGCCGGGGTCCGGCCGGCCGTCAGCTCGACCGCCTGCCGCAGATGATCGACCGAGGAGTCCAGCCCGGCGCGGGCCTCGGCGAGCTTCTCGTCGGGCCGCGCGGCGGCCTGCTGGGCGAGCATGTAGCCCAGGAAGTACCGCAGCCTGGCGTCGGCCGGCGATTTCTCGACCAGGCCCGACAGCCCCGCGATCGATTGCTCGAACAGCGGCGCGGCCTCGTCGGCCGCCTTCCGCGCCTGGAGGGCCTCGGCGAGCGAGCCCCGGGCGACGGCCAGCGACTCCGCGTCCTGCGGCGACGGCGACCCGCCGCCGGCCAGGCCCTCGGAGAT
>Ga0209958_1000577_pt1 | contig 56244 bp, 59 predicted proteins | sample ThiBio_inoc_plan_FD_183942 | JGI IMG/M metagenome (GOLD analysis project Ga0209958, IMG submission 183942) | Wastewater bioreactor microbial communities from Cape Town, South Africa - Thiocy_inoc_plan (SPAdes) | ecosystem: Engineered > Bioremediation > Thiocyanate > Unclassified | place: South...
GAGCGCCGCGTTAGCGTGAGACACGAGAACCTCCTGGTTCAGAGCGGATGCGGTAGCAGCTCCACTCTGCCGGGAGGTTCTCGTCACATCAGGGAAGCCAGATCAAACAACCTCCCTGGGCAGTACAGCTAGCGGCGAGTGCAGCAGTCGACAAGGCTGAGACGTATGCGCTTGCTGCGGCCGCTGTGGCGATACCCGATCATCTCGGTCACCGTCGTGGTGCTCGCCGCGGTCGTGGTCCTCCACGCCGTCGGAGCGGATGCGGTGGGACGGTGGACGGCGACGGCCTACGTCGGAGCGTTCGTCGTGTGGACGCTGGTTCGGATGGTGCGTGATGTGCTTCGCGGGCATGTCGGGCTCGACATCCTCGCGGTGGTGGCGATGGTCGCAACCCTCGCCGTGGGCGAGTACATCGCGTCGCTCATCATCGTTTTGATGCTCTCCGGCGGTGAAGCGTTGGAGGACTTCGCCGCCCGGCGGGCCAGGCGCGACCTCACCGCGCTGCTGGACCGATCGCCGCGCACCGCGCATGTTCTCACTCACGAGCATGCGTCGGACTCGGACGAGGTGCAGGATGTCGCGGTCGAGCACGTAGGGATCGATGATGTGCTGCTGGTGCGGCCGGGCGAGATCGTGCCGGTCGACGGCATCCTGCTCACCGAGAGCGGCACGTTCGACGAATCGTCGCTCACTGGGGAGAGTCTGCCGGTGACTCGTGAGGCGGGCAGCGACGTGCTCTCCGGCGCTATCAACGGGAACCGGGCGGTGCGGATCCGGGCGGTGCGGCGCAGCGCGGACAGTCAGTACCAGCAGATCGTCGCGCTCGTGCGTGCCGCGGAGGACTCGCGTGCGCCCGTCGTGCGGCTCGCGGATCGGTTTGCGATCCCCTTCACGGCCGTCTCGCTCGCCCTGGCCGGCATAGCGTGGGCGGTATCGGGCGATCCGACGCGCTTCGCTGAGGTGCTGGTGCTAGCGACGCCGTGCCCGCTGCTGATCGCTGCACCGGTCGCGTTCCTCGGCGGGCTCTCGCGGGCCGCGAAGGCCGGCGTGATCATGAAGGGCGGAGGTGTCGTAGAACAGCTCGCCCGAGTGCAGTCCGCGGCCTTCGACAAGACCGGAACGCTGACGCAGGGCCAGCCGACCCTCGTTGACGTTCGCCCTGTCGGCGGCTTCGAGGCGGGCGAACTGCTGCAGCTCGCCGCGTCTGCTGAACAGTACTCGTCGCATGTGCTCGCAGACAGCATCCGCCGGGCCGCGGTCGAGCGCGGCATCGACCTTCTCGCGGCCGAGGAGGCCAGTGAGGTCGCCACGAATGGTGTGACCGCGGTGATCGGGGGGCGAACGGTCGTCGTGGGGAAGCCCTCCTACGTCGCGTCAGTGGCGGCCGACACGGTGCGCGCAGACCTGACGACGGGCGAGGCCGCGGCCTACGTCGCCATCGACGGCCGGTTCGCCGGCGTCCTCGTGCTCGCCGACGATCCCCGCCCGGAGTCCGTCGCGGTGGTGTCGTGGCTGCGCGCGAACGGTGTCGAACGGATCGTCATGCTCACGGGAGACACTCGTGCGACAGCCGAATCGATCGCGCGGCAGACCGGGATCGACGAGGTGCATGCCGAGCTCCTTCCGCCAGAGAAGGTTCATCTCGCGGCCGACCTGCATCCACGACCCGTGATGATGGTCGGCGACGGGGTGAACGACGCCCCGGTGCTGGCCGCCTCCGACATCGGCGTTGCGATGGGCGCGAAAGGCGCGACCGCGGCCGGCGATGCCGCTGACGTGGTGATCCTTGTCGACTCGCTCAGCAAGGTGGTCGACGCCGTGTCGATCGGGCGGCACACGCTTCGCGTCGCGCTGACGGCGATATGGCTCGGCATCGGTCTCAGCGTGGTCCTCATGGTCATCGCCATGACGGGCGCCATCCCCGCCGTCGCCGGCGCTCTCACGCAGGAGCTCGTGGACCTCGCCACGATCCTCTACGCGCTCCGCGCGCTGGGCGGCCCGCCGAGCGGACTCCCCGCTGCCGCACCGCCGCCGTCACGCCGATCCGACACGGAGTCCGACTCGCACCGCGTGTGACGCTCTGAAACCCGAGCACCACGACTGGAATCTGCGGGCGAAGAGCCGAGGTGCAGGGTTGCCTCTCCTTCCTGGCGGCAGGAGAACTACCGAACTACCGTGAGGAGCCGTGACGACGCAATCCCCTCCATACCGGCATTCCGGCGAGCCTCACGCAACGGGGCTCGCGCAGCGACTCAACTGGCTGCGCGCAGGAGTGCTGGGAGCGAACGACGGGATCGTGTCCACGGCGGCGGTCGTCGTCGGTGTCGCCGGAGCGACAGCGGAGGTCACGCCAGTGTTGCTGGCGGGGGCCGCGGCCCTGGTCGGCGGGGCTATCTCAATGGCGCTCGGCGAGTACGTCTCGGTGTCCAGCCAGCGGGACAGCGAGCGGGCTCTCATCCAGAAGGAGCGGCGCGAGCTGGAGGAGGATCCCGAGGTCGAGCTCGAGGAGCTGGTCGGGCTCTACGAGGAGCAGGGCCTCACCCCCGGAACCGCCCGCCTGGTGGCGACGGAGCTGACCGAGCGCGACGCGCTCAAGGCCCACCTGGCGCTCGAGCTGAACATCGACCAGGAGGACGTCGTCAGCCCCTGGCACGCCGCCTTCGCCTCGCTGATCGCGTTCACGATCGGCGCCGTGCTGCCGCTGCTGACGATCCTGCTGCTGCCGCACCCGGCGCGCATCGTGTGGACCTTCGTTGCCGTGCTCCTCGCCCTGGCGGTCACCGGATACGTCGCGGCCTGGATCGGCGGCTCTCATCGGTGGCGGGCCGTGGTGCGCCTGGTGATCGGCGGTGCGCTCGCCCTGGGAGCGACCTTCCTGGTCGGCTCCCTGTTCGGCACGGTCGTCGGCTGAGGCGGCGCGGACTCACCCCTTGCTCACAGTACGGCCCAGCCGATGAGGCCCGCGGCGATGACGACCGCCCACGCCGGCGCCTTCCACGAGGTCAGGGCGACGAACCCGGCGGCGGCGATCCCGAGGGCCGCGACCGATGTGACCCCTTCGGTGAACACCGGCGTGTAGAGCGCTGCGGCGAGGATCCCCACCACGCCGGCGTTCACGCCCATGAGCGCCCGCTGCGCGAGTGGAGCGCGACGCAGCCGGTCCCAGAACGGCAGCACCCCGACCACGAGCAGTGTCGCGGGGAGGAAGATCGCGACCAGCGCGATCGCGGCGCCGAGCAGCCCGGACGGCGGGCTGGTAGTCGCGGCGCCGAGGTAGGCGGCGAAGGTGAACAAGGGACCGGGGACCGCCTGCGCGGCACCGTAGCCGGCGAGGAACACGTCGTGGTCGACGAGGCCGGTCTGCACGGTCCCGGCCTCCAGCAGCGGCAGCACGACGTGACCGCCGCCGAACACGAGTGCCCCAGCCCGGTAGAACACGTCGAATAAGCGTACCGCCCCGTTCTCAGTGGCGGACACGAGCAGGGGGAGGCCCGCGAGCAGGATCACGAAAAAGGCCAGGCTCCCGATCGCGGCCCAGCGAGGCACCCGCACGACGAATGGCTCCGACTCCGATGCCGTGGCGGCCTGCGGGCGCAGCCACACCAGCCCGACGACTCCCGCGGCGGCGATCACGGCGACCTGTGCGAACGCGCTCGGGACGAGCAGGACGACGATCATGCCCGCCACGGCGATCGTGGCCCGCTTCGCGTCCGGGGTGAGGGTTCTCGCCATGCCCAGCACGGCGTGGGCGACGACCGCGACCGCGGCGGCCTTCACCCCGTGAATCCATCCGGCGCCGGACAGGTCACCGAGCGCCGTGACCCCGTAGGCGAACGCGACCAGCAGGATCGCCGACGGCAGGGTGAACGCCGCCCACGCCGCCAGCAGCCCGCCGAACCCTGCGCGCTGCAGCCCGATCGCCATGCCGACCTGACTGGATGCGGGGCCGGGCAGGAACTGGCACAGCGCCACCAGGTCCGCGTAGGCGCGGTCGCCCAGCCACTTGCGCCGCTCCACGAACGCCTCGCGGAAGTACCCCAGGTGCGCGACCGGGCCGCCGAAGGAGGTCAGTCCCAGGCGCAGGAACACGAGGAACACCTCTCCGACCGTGCCGGGGTGGCGGCGCCCGCCGGTCGAGGGGGAAAGGCTCATCGCGCTCAGTCTGCCCCAGTCACTTGACGCTCACTAGACCAGCACCCTGGCATTCGCGGCCGACCACGCCTGCGCCGCGAGCTGCACGGCATCCCACGGAGAGCCGAGCGGCGGGGTGTAGGAGAGGTCGAGGTCATCGAACTGCCCGATGGTCAACCCGGCATAGAGGGCGGTGGCGAAGGTGTCGACCCGCTTGGCGACCTCGGTGCCGCGCCGCCCGACGAGCTGCGCGCCGAGCAGACGCCCGTCGCCGGTGTCCCCGGTGATGCGGAAGTGGATCGGGTGGGCACCGGGGTAGTACCGCTTGTGGTCGTCCGCGGCCGCGGTGATCGTTGCTGCCGCGTAGCCGGCGGCGATCGCCTCGTGGTCGCGCAGGCCGGTTCGGGCGGCGACGAGGTCGAAGACCTTGACGACCTGGGTGCCGACCGACCCCGCGAAGGCTCGGTCGCCGCCGAGAGCATTCTCTCCTGCGATGCGGCCCTGCTTGTGCGAGGTCGTCCCCAGCGGCAGATAGGTCGCGCCGAGGAGGCGGTGATGCGTGATGATGCCGTCGCCGGCGGCCCAGACGTGCGGGAGCCCGGTGCGCATGTGCTCATCGACCACGACGGCGCGGCCCGCGCCGAGGCTCGCTCCGGCCTGCTCGAGCAGCTCGGTGTTCGGCCGCACCCCGACGACCACGAGCACGAGGTCCGCGGTCTGTGCGAAGGGCTGCCCGTCGCGGGTGCCGGTGACGGTGAGCCCGACCGGGGTCTTCTCGATCCCGGTCACGGTCGAGCCGGTGACGACCTCGACGCCATGCGTCGTGAGTTCGTCGCGGACGAGGGCGCCGAGCTCGGGGTCGAGGGTGGAGAGCACTTCGGGTCCGCGCTGGAGCTGGGTGACCTGCATCCCGCGGGTGATGAAGGCTTCGGCCATCTCCAGGCCGACGTAGCCGGCGCCGACGATGATCGCAGACTGCGGCTGCCGGGTAGTGAGGTCGTGGTCGAGGGCGAAAGTGTCACCCATCGAATGAATGACATGCACCCCGTCCTCCGGGGTCAGCGCATCGAGGCCGGCGATGCCGGCGTGGGACGGGAGCGCGCCGGTGCCGACGATCAGCTCGTCGTAGGCCAGATCCTCGAAGATGCCGTCCGGGGTGCGGACAGTGAGCCGCTGCCCGGCGACGTCGATGCCCGTGGCGAAAGTGTTGAGCCGCAGCCGCATCCCGGTGGCCTCCAAGTCAGCGCTCGTGCGGTGCGCGAGCGACTGCCACGGGGCGACCTCGCCAGTGAAGTAGTAGGGGATGCCGCAGATGGAGAAGTTCGGGTACTCGTCCGCCACCACCACCGTCACGTCGGTGGTCGGGTCGAGTTCGCGGGCACGGAGCGCGGCGGAGATACCGGCGTCGGAGCCGCCGATGGCGATCAGATGGGTCATGGCTGGGCCTTTCGATTCGGGAACAGCAGGAACACAAGCCCGACGCCGACGACCGCGCCGACGACCTGGGCGGCGAGGAACCACAGCGCGGAGGTCGGGGCGATGCCGGCGAAGGTGTCGGTGAAGATCCGGCCGATGGTCACGGCGGGGTTGGCGAACGAGGTGGACGAGGTGAACCAGTACGCGGCGCCGATGTAGGCACCGACCGCCGGGGCGACCAGCGCCGCGCGGCCGGTGCGAGCCAGGGCGAAGATCGTGAGGATCAGCCCGGCGGTGGCGACGACCTCGCCGAGCACCTGCCCCGGTGCCGCCCGGTCGGTCACCGACAGCGCGGCCGGCACGGCGAACATGAGGTTCGCCAGCAGCGCCCCACCGATGCCGCCGACGATCTGAGCGCCAGCGTAGACGGCGATCTCGCCGCCGCCGTGCCGTGCGCCGAGGGCGCGGTCGGCGAGGGTGACGACCGGGTTCAGGTGCGCGCCGGAGACGGGCTGGAAGATCAGGATGAGGACGGTCAGGCCGAGCGCGGTGGCGATCGAGTTCTCCAGGAGCTGCAAGCCCACATCGCCGGGCGAGAGACGCGAGGCGGCGATGCCGGAACCGACCACGACCGTCACCAGCAGGCCGGCGCCCAGCAGCTCAGCGGCAGCACGCCGCCACAGCGGGACGGCCTCGGTCGTGGTGGTGTTCATCGCTGCCCATCTTGACGAATCCGGTTCGCTCAGTCAAACTTGAGGTAATGAACATTGAGGAAACTTGCCTTGCGGGTCGGGTCGCGCGGTATGCGGCGCTGGCCGATCCTGTGCGGCTGCGGATCGTGGACCTGCTCACCCTGGGCGATGTCGCCCCGGTCGAGCTGCAAGGCGAGCTGGGTGTCTCATCGAGCCTGCTCGCCCATCACCTGAACCAGCTCGAACAGGCAGGGCTGATCGTGCGGACGCGGTCGGAGGCCGACCGGCGCCGCACCTACCTCCACCTCGCGCCCGGCGCGCTCGACGGCCTCACCCCTTCCCCGATGCTCGGGGTGCGGCGGGTGGTGTTCGTCTGCACCGGCAACTCGGCCCGATCCCAGCTCGCCGCTGCGCTCTGGCACGGCAGCAGCGATATCCCGGTGGCCTCGGCCGGCACGCACCCGGCCGCGCAGATCGAGCCGGGCGCGATCGCCGCCGCGGACCGACACGGCCTCACCCTGCGAGCCCGCGCCCCGCGCGCGCTGGACGACGTGCTCGGCGCGGACGATTTCGTGGTGACCGTGTGCGACACCGCGCACGAAGAACTCGGCGACGCCGGCTGCGTGCACTGGTCGGTGCCGGACCCGGTGCGCGACGGGACGGACGCCGCCTTCGACGCGGCGTTCGAGGACATCGCCGCCCGCATCCAGAGCCTCGCGCCCCGGCTGACCACGACGAAGGGATGACGACGATGCCAGACGAGCACGAGCGCCACGCGACGATCACCATCGACCAGGAAGCGGGCCTCGCCACCAGCGCCGAGCGCCTGACGCGGGAGTTCGAGGGCACCTTCGGGCGGGAGACGATCGACCGTTTCCTGCACGCCTCCTACACCGACCTCGCCGCCCGTGCGACGGTGCCGACCTATCTGCCGCTGCTGACCGAGAAGTTCGCCCGGCAGCGGCTGCGCGCGCTCGCCAAGGTCGACGGGATGCACCTGACGGGCACGCCGACCGTGCTGTTCCTGTGCGTCCACAACGCCGGCCGCTCGCAGATGGCCCTCGGCTTCTTCCAGCACCACGCCGGCGACCGGGCGATCGGCTGGTCCGGCGGCTCCGAGCCCGGCGAGCAGATCAACCCGGTCGCCGTTCAGGTCATGGCCGAACGGGGCATCGACATCGCCGGCGAGTTCCCCAAGCCCTGGACCGACGAGATCGTGCGGGCGGCGGACGCGGTGATCACGATGGGCTGCGGCGACGCCTGCCCGATCTTCCCCGGCAAGCGGTACGAGGAATGGACGCTACCCGATCCCGCGGGCTGGACCCCGGACGGGATGCGGCCGGTGCGCGACGAGATCGAGCGCCGCGTGCTGAACCTGCTGGCCGAACTCGGCGTCCCCTCCCGCGCCTGACAGTCGACTTCCACAAGCACCGGACCCGCTCCCTGCCAGTCGCGGGGTCGGGGCGGAGGCCGCAATGCCCGAACCGGCTTGTGACATCCGGCGCGATCGCGCAGACTCGGGTATCGGGTTTGGCGGCGTCTCGGCAGGCTCGTTCTCATGTGCTACCGACCGCGTAGGTCCGTGAATCCTGAGGGAGTTGTCCACGCGGCCACCCGGCGACTCGCCCGTGTTTTACGGGCCAGAACGTGCTTTCGTGATCCGGCGGGGACAGGGGTGTCGAACAGTTCTACTCCCACGTCGTCGTCGTGAGTGGGGGAACGATAGGCGTCTTCTCAGCGTCCGATGCTCGGTGGTTCGTTACCGGGCGCGTCACGCGACGGAGCTGGACGATAGGGCGGGAGTGAGCGCCGAAGGGTCTGCCCGATCCGTCCGACGATCCCCGGCGGCTCGGGCACGGCGACCTTCAGTGCGATCCGGCGGTGGGTCTGCTGCTCTTCCAGCGCCCGCACGTCGGCACTGGGGTCGGAGGCGGCCAGCTCGATCATGCGGGCGGCGTCGTCTTGCAGCCGCCGGTAGGCCGACGCGGTCCTCGGACTGAGGTAGCCGCGCCGGGCGTGAGCGGCGCCGAATACGGCGCCGTAGTCCGCGAGCCAGGCAACGGCCTCGACCGGGGTGAGCTCTCGGGTCTGCTCGCTGCGCAGCACCTCGGCCGCGTGGGGCTCGTGCTCCCATGCGCCGGATTCGGTGCGGCGGTTGTCGTAGAGGCGGCGGTCGCGGGTGTAGACCTGGATGCGGGCGACGGCGGGCAGGGCCTCCAGCGCGGCCACGACCTCGGGTGAGCCGGCCAGCGCCGTCTCGTGCGCCTCGGGCGGGGTCCAGCGGCCGACCTCGCCGCGCCGGGCGCGCAGGAACCGTTCTTCCGCGGCCAGGCGCGACACCGGGGCGGGCATGGCGACGGCGACGACCTCGACCCGGTAACCGGCCTCCGCGAACCGGGCCGCGGTGTCGATGACCATCGCTGGATCGCGGAAGGTGCCTTCCAGCAGCACCGGGTAGCCGTGCTCGATCGCATGGTCCAGGGCGAGGCGGATGAGCCCGCTGGAGGTTGGCGCGGTCGCGGCCGGCATCGCCAGCGGGTCGTTCACCGCGAGATCCCGGTAGCCGGGGTGGTAGGCGCGCAGGTCATCCCCGGTGATGGACACCAGCTCGGGGTGCTCCGCGAGGATCGCCGCCTGCGCCCTCGTCTTGCCCGCGGCGGGCTGGCCGCCGAGCAGTACCAGGAGCCGGTCGCCGGTCGGGACCGGCGGGAAGATCGCCTGCCGCGCGGTGGCGTCGAACACCTGCCGCAGCCGCGCCTCGTCGGAGGCGACGGGTTCGGTCACGCGATCCGGCGGCTCGCCTGGCCGGTCAGGGCGTCGATCTCATCGAGCCATGCCTGCTGCTGGGCGATCAGCCCGAGCCGGTCGTCGGGGTCCAGCGCCGTGCGCTGCTGGTTCACCAGGCGCACCCGCGCGGCCCAATACTCGCGCTCGCGCTCGTCGGTCGTGGCGAGCTGCCGTTCGATCAGGACGGAGGCCAGGGTGGTCGCGCCCTGGGCGGTCATGTCGTAGAGGGCCACATCGCTCACGCGGGGCTCGTCGTCGTACCAGGCGCGCAGGGACTCGGCCGGGATCGCGCTCGGAATCGTCACGCTCATGGGATCACCTCTGCTTCGTCGTTGCTCATTCTACCTCCCCGGTCCGCTCCCGCCCCGGACCCGCTCCCTGCTGTTCGCGGGTCGGGACGGAGGGTGCAACATCCGAGCGCAGCGACGTGGTGTTGCGGCATCCGCCACGACCCCGCAAGCTGGTAGAGCGGGTCAGGCGCGGGAACGTGAGTTCGCTACTCGGCACACTCGGCAGGCGCGCAGAGGCACCAGGATTACCCGCCTCTGGAGGGGCGCAAACGTGGCAACATTTTGGCAACGAACGCTGACGACAGGACTTTCCGCGACGCACTCGACGCACGCGGAACCCCAGTAAACACAGGGCAGAACCGGGTCGGGCACGCAGTTCCGGGGGAGCCTATTCCCCTCTCACGGCGGTAACGCGGGTTCGAATCCCGCTGGGGTCACCAACACACGAAAGCCCGGTCTCGTACCGGGCTTTCGTGTGTTCGGGATGCCTGTTGTTGTCTCGCAACTTATCCGGGTTGGGCCCACGCCGCCGGAGGCTCCGCGAGGCGCGCAGCGGCTCGCGGAGTGGCGGCGGGGAGAATCCCGCTGGGGTCACCAACGCACGAAAGCCCGGTCTCGTACCGGGCTTTCGTGCGTTCGGACCGCCGACCCGCGCGGCGGAGACGCTGCGGGGTAGCCCACGAATGTAGGCGAAATCGCAGGCGTAGGACGTTTGAGCGCTCAAGCGTCCTACGCCCAGGATTCCTCCTACCTCGGGTAGGTCAGGCGAAGCATCCGGGTGCTGCCGAAAGGTGTCCGAGCACCGACGTAGGCTGGCGGCTGTGCTGACCACACTGGCGATCGACGGCTACCGCTCCATCCGGAGTCTGGTCCTGCCGCTCTCGCCGCTGACAGTTGTGACCGGCGCGAACGGGAGCGGAAAGTCGAGCCTGTATCGGTCGTTGCGACTTCTGGGAGCTGCGGCCAGGGAAGGCGCCATCCGTGCCCTTGCCGCTGAAGGTGGCTTTCCCGGAACGTTATGGGCGGGACCCGAGTCCGGCGCGCCGACGAGCGGTCCCGTGCAGGGCACGGTGCGGAAAGGACCGATCGCGCTGCGGCTGGGTTACGGGTCGGATGCCGCGGGTTTCGGTTACGCGATGGATCTTGGCATCCCGATCCCGGCCCCGACGATGTTCGGCGCAGACCCCGAGATCAAGGCAGAGGCCGTCTGGGGTGGGCCTGTTCTTCGTAACGGCTCCCTCATCTGCGAGCGACGCGGCGCGATCTACCGCATCCGTACCGACGCCGGTTGGCACATGGTGCAGCGACCACTCGCTCCGTGGGAGAGCATGTTGGCGGAGTTCGGCGACATCGAGGCCGCACCCGAAGTCTTGGGGCTTCGCTCCGGCCTACGCGACTGGCGTTTCTATGACGCGGTCCGTACCGACGCGGATGCTCCCGCTCGGCGGCCCGCTATCGGGACACGCACCCCGATCCTGGCATCCGACGGGAGCGACCTCGCCTCCGCGCTGCAGACCATCCGGGAGCAGGGGGATGCCGATGCGCTCGACGCAGCGATTGAGCTCGCACTTCCCGGCAGTCGCCTGTCGATCACTGACCACGCGGGGCGTTTCGAGCTCTCGCTGCGACAGCCGGGGATGCTGCGGCCCCTGTCTGCGCCCGAGCTGTCGGACGGGACGCTGCGCTACCTCGTGTGGGTCGCAGCACTCATGAGCACGAGGCCCGCGAGCCTCATCGCCGTCAACGAACCGGAGACCAGCCTGCATCCCAGCATCCTCGAGCCACTTGCGGCGATGCTCGTGGATGCGGCAGCCCGTTCCCAGATCATCGTGGTCTCCCACTCGAAGCCGCTCGTTGACGCGCTGGCCAACTCTGGCGCGACGGTACACACGCTCGAGAAGTCAGGCGGTGAGACGCAGGTTCAGGGTCAGGGCTCGCTTGACGCGCCTGCGTGGGTCTGGCCCACGCGCTGAGTGCTGGCGACCGTCCCGAGCTCACTCCTCAGCGGAGGGGCGGCGCCGCCGGCGCACGAGCACGATGATCCCCCAGACCGCTCCGCCGATGACAGCGACCACCGCAATCCAGGGGATGAGGAAGCCGAGCGCGACGACGATGCCGTTGAGCGTTGCGACCAGGCCGTTCCAGCCGGCGACGAGGCCATCCCAGAAGCCGGCGGGGTTTGCGTCGACCGCCTCGTGGCGCACGGTGAGCGACACGTTCAGCGACGACATCGCGACCTGATCCTCGAGCGATTCGAGCTGCTGCTGGTAGGACTCGAGGGTTGCCTGCCGCTCGGCGAGAGCCGACTCGGCGGCGATCAGGTCCGAAACCGACCCTGCCTGCCCCATCAGCTCGAGCAGGCGGTCGACGGATGCCTGCGCGGCATCCACACGTGCCTGCAGGTCGACCACCTGGTCGGTGACATCGAATCGGTCGATCGAGGATGCGGTCACCTCGCCCACCTGCTCCAGGTCGGCCATCGCGTCGGCAAGCTCATCGGCGGGAATACGCACGGTGATCCACCCGTTCGTGACGGCGACGGTCGGGTCGGCCAGATCGACGGGCATCCCCGTGTAACCGGACCCGATGCTCATCGATTCGACGTACCCGCCGCGCCCGTCGGCGGCGGTCGCGATCTGGTCAGCCGCGGCACGAACGTCGTCGACCACGACGGTGGCGGACGACGAGGCGATGATCGAACGACCGGACTCGCCGATGGCGGAATCCATTGCCTTCCCACCGCCCGAGCCGTCGACGACCGCTCCGTCAGTGAGTGCGATCTCACTTCCCGACATGCCGCCGTCCACGGGCATATCTGCGGGCATGAGGCCCGCCGCTCCGCTCTCATTCGTGCTCAGCCCGCTGAGAACGGTCGGCGCGATGATGGCGGCGACGGCCACGACCGCAGCCGCGGCCGCACCCGCCATCCACACTCGGCCACGAGCCACAGAGCGCCGAACGGATGCCGCGCGCTCACTTTCGATGGTCGTGAAGACCCCATCTTCGATAACAGCGACGCGCTCGTCATCCAGGAGAGGGAGTCGGTCCGCGGTGGAACTCTGGGGATTGTCGGTGTTCATGTGCTCTCCTTGGCAACGGTCCGCAAACGCGTGCGGATGCGGGAGAGACGGTTGCGAACAGCTCCGTGCGGGATGCCGAGCTGCTCGGCCGCGGCACTGTAGGCGTAACCTTCCGCCGCACACAGCCGCAGGATCTCGCGGTCAGTGTCGGAGAGGGTCGCGATCTCGGCAGCGATCAGGCGAAGGTATTCCTCGTCGATCATCTGCTGCTCGACATTCACCGTCGCCGGGATGGTGTCATCTGCCACCGCTCCCGCCTGTTCGCGGTCCCTTCGCTGCGCGCGCATCCGGTTCGCCGACTGGAATCGGCAGATGGTTGCCAGCCACGGCAGCAGCGAGTCCGACGCGAGGTCGAGCTCCGGGAGCTTCCGCCAGGCGACGACGAAGGTCTCCTGCACGACATCCTCGGCATCCGAGGGATCGCCCAGGAGCCGGTGCGCGATCCAATACACGGGCCGAACGTAGGCGCGATACAGCTGTCGGAACGCCTGTTCGCTGCCGCCTGCGGCTCGGGCGACGAGTTCGGCGTCTCCCGTGGTCACTGAATCGGTCATCGGTTCCCCTGTATCGCACCGCGAGTCGGCGCGCCTCATTGTCTCTCACACCGTCAGTGTCGGCATCCGGCGATTCGTCTCACGGGTCTTCGAGATGGGGAAACGACAGGAGGGGCACCCGATCGATGACCGGATGCCCCTCCTGCGCGGTGATTACTCGTACCGCAGCGAATCCACAGGGTCGGCCCGGGCCGCACGGGCGGCCGGAAGCGTTCCGGAGAGGAAGGCGATCGCCATGACGAGGATGATGATCGTTGCGATCGACGCAGGATCGAAGGCGATCAGCGTCAGTCCCGGCAGATCGGCGAGCAGCGATGTCGATAGCGCGCCGCTGACTCCTGTTCCGACGATCATCGCGATGACGGCACCGATCGCGCTGCCGAGGAATCCGAGGAAGGCAGCTTCGAGGCTGAAGAGCGTGAACGGCTGCGGCGCTCGCTGGCACGCTCTCGCCGGGAATCGCGGTGGCTCTGGCTGCCGCCGTGTTCCATGTCGCCGCGCGAGTCAGTAGGCGTCGGGGCTTTACGGTGGGGGCGTGCGCGACAGCCGCTATCGTCCTGCTGGCGTTTCTCGGCTCGGTGGGGAGCATCGTCGATCCCCGCATCTTGCAGTTCGGACTCATCGTCGCGCTCGGCACAGCTGCGGGTGATGGCGCGCGATCTCGACGCGCGTACATCGCGGCGATCCAGGAGCGAGCCGAGCGGGCTGAACGAACGCGGGAAGCCGAAGCCAGCCGTCGGGTGAGCGAGGAGCGTCTGCGGATCGCCCGCGATCTGCACGACGCTGTCGCGCACCAGATCGCGGTGATCAGTCTCAACGCAGGTGTGGCCTCCTCGGCGGTTGATATGCGCCCCGACAAGGCGAAGGAATCTCTGGCCACGATTCGCGCTGCGGCGCGCACCGTTCTTGCCGAGATCGGCGACCTCATGACGATGCTGCGGGCCGACGGCGCGGCTGATTCGACATCCCGACCCCAGGGCGGACTCGACCACCTCGACGAGCTCGTGCACCAGTTCACGGCATCCGGCCTCGAGGTACACACGCGCATCGAGGGCGACCCGGCCCGCGTCTCGGGTGCGGTGAGCCACGTGGCCTATCGCGTGATTCAGGAGGCGCTGACCAACGCGCACAAGCACGGGACCGAGCACCGCGCGCACGTGCTCGTGCACGTCGGTAAGGATGCCGTCGTCGTCACCGTGTCCAACCCGATGGATACCGGCACCGCGCGTGGGCGCGACGCTGCAGGTTCGGGCCTCGGTCTTGTCGGACTCCGGGAACGCGTGGCATCGGTGCGCGGTACCGTCAGCGCGGGCCCAGCAACCGCCGGCTGGAAGGTCGAGGCGCGATTGCCGCTGAGCCGGGAGGATACGCAATGACAGCTGTCGTGGTCGTGGACGACCAATCCCTGATTCGCCAGGCGGTGGTCGACATCTTGGACACCCACGACGACATCACGGTCGTCGGTCAAGCCTCCAACGGGCTCGAGGCCGTCAGACTCGCCAGCACGCTGCATCCGGATGTCATTGTGATGGATATCCGGATGCCTGAGCTCGACGGGATCGCGGCGACCGCCCAGATCTGTTCGGACCCCACACTCGCGCAGACCAAGGTTCTCGTCCTGACGACCTTCGAGGAGGACGAGAACCTCATCTCGGCGCTTCGCGCCGGTGCGAGCGCCTTCGTGGGAAAGGGCGCAGAGCCCGAGGACATTGTGCGGGCGGTGCGCTCGGTTCACGTGGGCGACGCGCTGCTCTCCCCGGCGGCGACGCGGGCGCTCACTGCCAAGACCCATGTGAACCGCATCATGACGAAGGTACAGGCTCACGATCGCGCTCAGCTCGTCATCCTCGCCTACGAGTCCGGGCTGTTGACGCCGGGGGAGTGACTTCGCGTACCGCGATCGCGGTACGCGAAGATGCCGCGGCTGCGGGACGCGCCACAGCGGCATTCGGCGAATGATCGTTGTGTGACGGAAATGACTGTGGCTCTCGACGATTCGGTCGTCGAGGAGGCTTCCGCGGCTACCGACAAGCGCCGCGTTTTGCTCGTGTTCGCTGGCCTGCTCGTGGCCATGCTGCTGTCGTCGCTGGACCAGACCATCTTCTCGACGGCGTTGCCCACGATCGTCGGCGAACTCGACGGTGTGAACCACATGCTGTGGGTGACGACCGGGTACCTGGTGGCCGCGACGATCATGATGCCGATCTATGGCAAGCTCGGCGACCTCATCGGCCGGAAGGGCCTGTTCATCGGCGCTCTGTCGGTGTTCGTTCTCGGATCGATTGTCGGCGGTGCCGCACAGGACATGACCTGGCTCATCATCGGTCGCACCGTGCAGGGGATCGGCGGCGGTGGGCTCATGATCCTCTCGCAGGCGATCATCGCCGACGTGGTGCCCGTCCGCGAGCGCTCGAAGTACATGGGCGTCATGGGCGCTGTCTTCGGTATCTCCTCTATCGCCGGGCCGCTGCTGGGCGGATGGTTCACCGAGAGTGTCGGGTGGCGGTGGGCGTTTTGGATCAACGTCCCGCTGGGTCTGATCGCGATTGCGCTCGCAGCGGTATTCCTGAAGCTCCCGCGGCATTCTGTGAGGGTCAGATTCGATGTGTGGGGCACGCTCACGATGGCTGTCGCGGTGACCTCGATCATTCTGGTCGCCTCGTGGGGCGGCACCGAGTACGACTGGAACTCGCCGACCATCCTGTGGCTGATCGCTACCGCCGTCATCTTCGCGGCACTGTTCGTGCTGGCCGAATACAAGGCTGCCGAGCCGATCATCCCGCTTTCGCTGTTCCGCTCCCGTAACTTCGTGCTCGCGACCTCGGCCGGGCTGTTCATCGGTGTTGCCATGTTCGGAACACTCGCCTACCTGCCGACCTATCTGCAGATGGTGACCGGCGTCAACGCCACGGTCTCGGGCTTCATGATGCTGCCGATGATCGCGGGCCTCATGGCGAGCGCGATTACAACCGGCTTCCTTGCCTCCAAGACCGGGCGCTACAAGTGGATGCCGATCGCGAGCATGATCGTGATTGCGGTCGGGCTCTGGCTTCTGTCCACGCTGACCGTCGACACGCCGCTATGGGTGCTGATGTCGTACCTGTTCGTCATCGGTGCGGGAATCGGTCTGTCGATGCAGATCCTCATCCTCGTGGTGCAGAACTCCTTCCCCGACTCCCAAGTGGGAACAGCGACAGCCTCGAACAACTTCTTCCGCGAGATCGGCGCGTCGCTGGGCGGCGCCGTCGTGGGCGCAATCTTCACCTCGCGCCTGACCGAACTGCTCACGGAGCGGATGACCGCAGGTACGGGAACGGGAGATGCGAACTCCTTTACGCCTGCAGCAGTCAATGCGCTGCCCGATCAGGTCCGCGAGGTCATCGTCGGTGCGTACAACGACGCTCTCACCCCGGTGTTCGCGATGTTGATCCCGATGGTCCTAGCGGGTCTTGTCATCGTGGCCTTCATCAAGGAGGTTCCGCTGCGCTCGACCCTCGAGACAGGCACCCAAGAACCTGAGGGCGCAGATTCCGCGCTCCAAGAGGTACCGCCGGCCGCGGCCGACGGAGCCAGCGGGACGGAAGGGCTGCTCCCCGCCGCCTCCCCGAGAGGGAGCGCGTCCGGCGTCCCAGACTGACGGTCAGCGCCCGCCAGCGGGACCGTCAGCGCAGTGGTGCGGCATCCATTCGGATGCTGCACCACTGTCGTTTCGACCGTGCAGCTTCGCCGCCGCGGTTTTGTGCGCGCCTATTGGATCGCTGGGGCACCGCTATCCTGGGGGAGCGAGAGGGAGTATCCCGATCTTGCGCGTTCGTCATCACGGGCCGGCGGCCCCGGGCGCGCACCGCCACGCGGCGGGGGAGAGACTTTCGGTGCACGCACCTGCCCGCTTGCTGTGAAAGGCCCTCGTGGATCTGACCCTCCCGCTCTGGTTCGAGATCGGATCTCTCGTCGTTCTGACGCTGATCTTGCTCGCTGACCTCCTCATCATCCTCAAGCGCCCCCACATTCCGTCGACGCGTGAATCGACGCTCTGGGTGGTCTTCTACGTGACCCTCGCTTTGATCTTCGCGGGGGTGATGTGGCTGATAGCCGGTGGTGAGTACGCCGGACAGTTCGTCGCCGGGTGGCTCACCGAGTACAGCCTGTCGATCGACAACCTGTTCGTCTTCGTCCTGATCATGAGCCAGTTCGCGGTGCCCCGCCGGTATCAGCAGGAAGTGCTGATGGTGGGCATCATCATCGCCCTTATCCTGCGGGGCCTGTTCATCCTCGCCGGTGCCGCGATCATCGAGAACTTCAGTTGGGTCTTCTACATCTTCGGCGCGTTCCTCGTGTGGACCGCGTACCGGCAGGCCTTCCCTGGCGCGGATCATGACGAAGACGTGAAGAAAGAGAACTTCATCGTTCGGCTGGTGCGACGCACTGTCGACATCAGCGACCACTACGACGGCGCGAAGATCCGCACCGTGGTCGATGGCAAGAAGATGTTCACGCCGATGATCATCGTGTTCGTCGCGATCGGCGTGACCGACCTCATCTTCGCGATCGATTCGATCCCCGCGATCTTCGGCATCACCCAGAGCGCCTTCATCGTGTTCACCGCGAACATCTTCGCTCTCATGGGGCTGCGCCAGCTCTACTTCTTGCTCGGCGATCTGCTTGACCGCCTCCGTTACCTGCATTACGGCATCGCGTTCATCCTTGCCTTCATCGGCGTGAAGCTGTTCCTTCACGCGATGCACGTGAACGAGCTCCCGTTCATTAACGGGGGAGAGCCGATCGACTGGGCGCCTGAGATCTCGACGCTCATGTCACTCGGCGTCATCGTGATTTCGATGGTTGTGGCCACTGTCGCGAGCCTCGTGGCATCCTCGCGGGAGCGTCGCGTTGCAGGTCAGGCAGAACCCGCTGGGGCGGCGGATGCGGCATCCGTCGTCGCGCAGGAGAAGGGCACACCCTCGACGGTGGACGCTCCGGCACCGACCGAGAGCCCCGACGAGCGCGCCTGACACCGGTGGTAGTCTGAGCGAATGCGGATCGCTCGCCTCCTTCTTAGCGGCCGCGACGGGTCCTAGTTCTCAGGCCATCCCCGTCGCGGAGTTTCGTCGCGGGCTTGAACCACACTTTCCTGGAACGAAAGAGTTCATGAGCGAATCCATTGACGTCGGCATTCCCGATCACCCCCGTACCTTGGCTGAAAAGGTATGGGACGACCACCTAGTCGTGAAGGGGGAGAACGGCCAGCCCGACCTGATCTACATCGATCTGCACCTGGTGCACGAGGTCACGAGCCCGCAGGCCTTCGATGGTCTGCGAGCCGAGGGGCGCCCGGTGCGCCGTCTTGATCTCACGATCGCGACCGAAGACCACAACACGCCGACGCTCGACATCGACAAGCCGATCGCGGATCTCACCAGCCGCACCCAGATCGAAACCCTGCGTCGTAACGCCGAAGAGTTCGGGGTGCGTCTGCATTCGCTCGGCGACAAGGAACAGGGCATCGTTCACGTCGTCGGCCCGCAGCTCGGCCTCACGATGCCCGGCATCACTGTCGTCTGCGGGGACTCCCACACCTCGACCCATGGCGCTTTCGGTGCCATGGCCTTCGGCATCGGCACGAGCGAGGTCGAGCACGTGCTCGCGACCCAGACGTTGCCGCTCAAGCCCTTCAAGACGATGGCGATTACGGTCGAGGGTGAGCTCAAGCCCGGCGTGACGGCCAAGGACATCATCCTGGCCGTGATCGCGAAGATCGGCACCAACGGAGGCCAGGGCTACGTCCTGGAGTTCCGCGGCTCCGCCATCCGGTCGCTCTCGATGGAGGGTCGGATGACGATCTGCAACATGTCGATCGAGGCCGGCGCCCGCGCAGGAATGGTCGCGCCCGACGAGACCACTTTCGCGTACCTCGAAGGACGCCCTCACGCCCCGAAGGGCCAGGACTGGGAGGATGCCGTCGCCTATTGGCGCACGCTCCCGAGCGACGAGGGGGCCGTCTACGACGCCGAGGTCTTCATCGACGCGAACGAGCTCGAGCCGTTCGTCACGTGGGGGACCAACCCTGGTCAGGGTGTGTCACTCAGTGACAGCGTCCCCTCGCCCGAGTCGTTCAGCGACCCGAACGAGCGTGCCGCCGCGGAGCGCGCCATCGAGTACATGGACCTGGTTCCCGGGACGCCTCTGAAGGAGGTTCCGGTGGATGCCGTGTTCATGGGCTCGTGCACCAACAGCCGCATCGAAGACCTGCGCGCGTTCGCGTCGATCATCAAGGGGCGCACGAAGGCCGAGAACGTGAGGGTCATGGTCGTTCCTGGGTCTGCCCGGGTCCGGCTGGAGGCAGAGGCCGAGGGCTTGGACAAGGTCTTCACCGAGTTCGGCGCAGAGTGGCGGTTCGCCGGGTGCTCGATGTGCCTGGGCATGAACCCCGACCAGCTGGCTCCCGGTGAGCGGTGCGCGTCGACCTCCAACCGGAACTTCGAAGGACGCCAGGGCAAGGGCGGCCGCACCCACCTGGTGTCACCGCTCGTCGCGGCGGCGACCGCAGTGCGAGGGACGCTGTCGAGCCCGAGCGATCTCGACCCGCTCGACACCAGCGATTCGGTCGTCACAAGCGGAGCGGAGGCCTGACATGGACAAGTTCGTCACCCACACCGGTGTCGTGGCCCCGCTGAAGCGCTCGGCCGTCGACACAGACCAGATCATCCCCGCCGTCTACCTCAAGCGCGTCACGAAGACCGGCTTCGAGGATGCGCTGTTCGCCAACTGGCGTCAGGACCCCGAGTTCATCCTGAACCAGCCGACCTTCGCAACCGCCTCGATCCTCGTCGCCGGCCCCGACTTCGGCACCGGATCCAGCCGCGAGCACGCCGTCTGGGCATTGCGTGACTATGGCTTCCGCGTGGTGCTCAGCCCCAAGTTCGCGGATATCTTCCGCGGCAACTCGGGCAAGCAGGGCTTGCTCACCGGCGTCATCAGCGAGAGCGATCTCGAGGCGATCTGGGACGTGATCGATGCCGACCCGGGTGTGCAGATGACCGTGGATCTCGAGGCGCGCACCGCGACGGTCGGCGACCTTCAGGTCGCTTTCGACATCGACGATTACACTAGATGGCGGCTCCTGGAGGGGCTCGACGATATCGGGCTCACACTGCGAAACGAAGAAGCGATCACCCAGTTCGAGTCGCGCCGCGCATCCTGGCGGCCGCGAACCCTCCCCGTTCCGTAGCCGACTACCGAGGCATCAGCAGACCCGATCGGTCTCGCGGTGCCGAGATATAAGTGAGGTCCATCCCGGATGAAGATGCTTCTGAGCGATGAAGCCGCGCAGGCGGCAGGTACCGAACCGGCCGGCGAGGTGCTGCTGGTGCGCGGCGGACGCCCGCTGCGCGGACGGGTGACTGTCACGGGTGCGAAGAATCTCGCGACCAAGGCGATGGTGGCATCCCTGCTCGGCGATTCGCCGAGCACCCTGCGTGATGTGCCGCAGATCAGCGATGTGCGGGTGGTCCGTTCCCTGCTCGAAGTCCACGGGGTGAAGGTCACGGACGGAGCTGAGCCGGGCTCGCTCGTGCTCGATCCGACGGATGCCGTCTCGGCCCACATGGAAGAGATCGACGCTCACGCCGGTGCTTCCCGGATTCCGATCCTGTTCTGCGGCCCGCTGCTGCACCTGCTCGGCGAGGCGTTCATCCCCGACCTCGGCGGATGCCGCATCGGCGACCGTCCGATCAACTTCCACCTGGATGCACTCCGCCAGTTCGGCGCCGTCGTCGAGAAGTTGCCGACCGGCATCCGTCTCTCGGCGCCGGAGGGGCTGCACGGCGCGAACATCGAGCTGCCGTACCCGAGTGTCGGCGCGACCGAACAGGTGTTGTTGACTGCCGTTCGCGCTGCTGGAGTGACCGAGCTTCGGGGTGCGGCAATCGAGCCCGAGATCATGGATCTCATCGCCGTGCTGCAGAAGATGGGCGCGATCATCTCCTACGAGCCCAACCGCGTCATCCTCATCGAGGGTGTCGATGCGCTCACGGGATACGACCACCGCTGCATCTTCGACCGCAACGAAGCAGCGTCCTGGGCGTCCGCAGCACTCGCGACCGACGGTGACATCTTCGTCGAGGGCGCGAAGCAGCAGGAGATGCTGACCTTCTTGAACATCTACCGCAAGGCTGGTGGCTGGTTCGATGTGCGCGAGGACGGCATCCAGTTCCGCCGCGGTGGGCCGCTCAAGCCGGTCATCGTCGAGACGGACGTGCACCCCGGGTTCATGACCGACTGGCAGCAGCCACTCATCGTCGCGCTCACGCAGGCCGAGGGCGAGTCCGTCGTGCACGAAACCGTGTATGAGAACCGGTTCGGGTTCACTGACGCCTTGAACAAGATGGGCGCCAGCATCGTCGTGCACCGCGATGGCCTGGACGCGCCGTACCGTCGCGTTCCACGCCGAGCTCTGGAGCAGGCTGCTGTCGTGACCGGCCCCACGCCGCTCCACGGCGCCGACGTCGTCGTACCTGACCTTCGCGGCGGATACAGCCACCTGATCGCAGCCCTTGCTGCCGACGGCGAGTCAACCGTCCGCGGCGTCGGGATCCTGAGCCGCGGGTACGAGAAGCTCTTCACCAAGCTTTCGGCACTCGGCGCAGATTTCGATATCGTCGGCTGATATGGGCGACCCCAAACCGCGAGCCTCCTCGGAGAAGACGCGGCCCAGTGTCTTCTGGCCGCTGGCAGCGATCGTGGTGCCGTTGCTGGGAATCGTGGCGCGGGTGGACATCGACGACGGCCACAAGCTGCCCCGCGAGGGAGCCTTCGTCCTCGCGCCGAACCACATGAGTGAATTCGACCCGATCATCGTCGCGCGAGCGGTGTGGGGGATGGGACGGGCGCCGCGCTTCATGGCGAAGGAGAGTCTGTTCCGAATTCCTGTCCTCGGTGCGGTCCTTCGTGCCACGGGCATGATCCCGGTTGCGCGGGCGTCGTCCGCAGGCTCTGCCAAGCAGACCATGGCTCAGGCGGAGCATCTCGTGGAAGAGGGTCGCGGGGTGATCGTTTACCCCGAGGGCAGCCTCACCCGCGACCCCGACCTGTGGCCCATGCGGGGCAAGACCGGTGCCGTGCGCTTGGCCCTCGAGGGCGGCATCCCGCTGATCCCTGTCGCCCACTGGGGGGTGCAGCGCATCCTGCCGCGCTACGGCAAGCTGAGCCTGTGGCCGCTGCGCAAGCGCGTGCGCGTTCTCGTGGGAGACCCGCTGGATCTCTCGGCTTTCGTGGGACGCACCCGCGAGGCATCCGCCCTTGTCGCAGCGACCGACCTCTTGATGGCCGAGATTGCTCGCCTTGAGGGCGTGTTGCGCGAACAGGCTCCGCCCGCCGAGCGATGGGATCCGGCATCCCACGGGCAGAAGGAGACCGGGCGCCTTGAGTCGTAAAGCGGATGCCGCGCGTCCCCGGGTGACCGTGGTCGGTGCTGGAAGCTGGGGGACCACGTTCGGCAAGATCCTTGCCGACGGAGGCGCCCAGGTCACGATGTGGGCTCGGCGGCCCGAGCTTGCCGCCGAGATCACGGAGGCCAAGCGCAACAGCCACTACCTCCCGGGCATCAATCTTCCTCGCTCTATGACAGCGACATCCCGGCTGGAAGAGGCGCTCGCGGGAGCAGAGCAGATCTACCTGTCAGTGCCGAGCCAAGCGCTGCGTCAGAATCTCAAGACGATCCGTCCCCTCATCGCCGACGCCGGCGTTCCCGTCGTATCGCTCATGAAGGGTGTCGAGCGCAAGAGCGGCCTGCGGATGAGTCAGGTGATCGAGCAGGAGCTGCGATGCGACCCTGACCTCATCGCTGTCGCATCCGGCCCCAACCTGGCCCTGGAGATCGCGAAAGAACAGCCGACAGCGGCGGTCATCGCATCCAGCAGCCAGGAGACAGCGGATGCCGTGGCCCGGCGCGCCCGCAACTCGTACTTCCGGACGTTCGTGAACACGGATGTCGTGGGAACGGAGTTCGGCGGCGTGCTCAAGAACTTGATCGCGGTGGCGATCGGCATCGTCGACGGCGTCGGGTACGGCGAGAACACGAAGGCTTCGATCATCACGCGCGGCCTTGTCGAGATGACGGACTTCGCCGTCGCTCAGGGCGCGCACCCCGCGACCCTCCAGGGGCTCGCGGGGCTCGGTGATCTGATCGCCACCTGCCAGTCCCCGCTCAGCCGGAACAACACAGCCGGCCGACTTCTCGGTCAGGGCTACAGCTTCCAGGACGTGGTGAAGCAGATGGAGCAGACCGCCGAAGGTCTTGCCTCCGTTGCCCCCGTCCTGGCACTTGCCGCGGAGTCGGGCATCCACATGCCCATCGTCGAGCAGGTGAAGATGGTTCTGGACGGCACGATGAACCCGAAGGACATCGCGCCGCACCTCACAACGGACGACGACGAACCCCAGGGCGAGAGGACGCAGAATGGCACAGGCGACGGTGGCGGTGCTGTTTGGCGGTCGCTCCAGCGAGCACTCGATCAGCTCCGTCACGGCGGGAGGGGTGCTGCGGGCACTCGATCGTGAGCGCTTCCGGGTCATCCCGGTCGGCATCACCCGCGACGGCGTCTTCGTCCTCGAAGAGGACGACCCCGACAAGTTCGCCCTCGATGCCGCGCACCTTCCCGAGGTGAGCGACAACGGCACCCGCGTGCTCTGGCCCGAAGGCGGTGCCGACCGCGTGCTGCGCGTGCGCCGCGCAGACGGCACTGTTGACACGCTCGGCTCGCTCGACGTGGTCCTGCCGATCCTTCACGGAGTCCACGGCGAGGACGGCACAGTCCAGGGCTTTCTCGACACCCTCGGCATCCCGTATGCGGGAGGCGGCGTGTTGGATTCGGCGCTGTGCATGGACAAGCACTTCATGAAGATCGTGCTGCAGGCATCCGGTGTGACAGTCGCGCCGTGGGTCACGATCACGCGCGACTCCTGGGCTTCGGATCCGGATGCCGCGCGGCAGGCTGCCCGCACGCTCGGCGTGCCGAACTTCGTCAAGCCGTCGCGGGCAGGCTCCAGCGTCGGTGTCTCCAAAGTCCACGACTGGGACGAATTCGACGCCGCCGTCGAGCTTGCGCTCGCCGAGGATGACAAGGCGCTCGTTGAGACCGCGATCGTCGGACGCGAGATCGAGGTAGCCGTGCTCGAGACGCCGGGCGCGCCAGCGCGCGCGTCGCTGCCGGGCGAGATCGTGTTGACCACACGCGAGTTCTACGACTTCGAAGGCAAGTATCTCGGCGGTGACGGAGCCGAGGTCGTGTGTCCTGCCGTGCTCACGGATGACGAGATCGCTGCCTTGCAGGCAGCGGCGATCCGCGCCTTCGATGCCGTCGGCGGGCGGGGACTCGCGCGCGTCGACTTCTTCCTTACTCCGGCGGGGATCTACGTCAACGAGTTGAACACCATGCCCGGCTTCACGCCGATCTCGATGTTCCCGAAGTGTTGGATCGCGTCGGGGATGACGTACGCCGAGTTGATCAGCGATCTTCTCGACACCGCTCTGGCGCGCCGGTGACAGCCCCGCGACGATAGTCGTGCCGCGCTCACCCGTCTGTGGGTGAGGGACTGCTGACCTGGTCAGTGCACTCGAGACCGTTCACGGGGAGTGTGTCGACGATGATGTTCCCGAGCGTGTCGAGGACCTCGGCACTTGAGACCGTGTCGCTGTCAAGGTAGACCTCGACGGCAGGATCGGTGCCGAACGATGTGATCCGGTAATACGGAGCGTCGGTGTCGTCGACGATCCAGTCGACACCACTCAGGGTCGAGCACGGGAGGGTAGTCGGGCCGGGAACCGTGACGCCGCAAGATACAAGAATGTTGCTCCTGCCGCCCTCGCCCCAGGCGCCGGTGGACTGTGCATCCGTCCACCGGCGCTCAAAACCATCGAGGGTCTGAGGGAACCGGACTGTCACATCAGCACAGTGCGGGTTGTTCGCATCGGGCGCCGGCTGCATCGACACCGTCGTGCTGCAGGCGGCGAGCGCGAGGAGGCTCGTCGTGCACAGGACCGCCGCGGCGGAGGCGCGGCGGGCGAGTGGCATTGGTCCAATCTACCGCCGCGGTAGCGTGGAGCGATGCAGGATCCCTGGGTCGGTGAGCTCTCGGAGGGCGAGATTCTCTCTGCCATCCTGCGTGAGCTGGGTCCGTCTGCGGCGGAGGTGGGGCCGGGGGATGACGCAGCCGTGCTAGCGGCACCCGATGGGCGTGTCGTCGCGACGGTTGACACGCTCGTGCACGGTCCGGACTTTCGCCTCGCCTGGTCGAGCGGCTTCGACCTCGGGTGGAAGGCCGCGGCGGTCAATCTCGCCGATATCGCGGCGATGGGCGCGCGCCCGACATCGCTTCTGGTCGCCCTCGCGATGCCCGATGCCACTCGCCTGTCTTTCGTCGTCGACCTCGCCCGCGGGCTTCGCGCCGGGTGTGACGAGCTCGCACCGGGTTGCGTCGTGGAGGGCGGTGATCTGACGGTGTCCGACGTGCTCACCGTCGCCGTGACCGCGCTCGGCACCCTCGAGGGTCGCCCTGCGGTGCGTCGATCGGGCGCGCGGGTCGGAGACATCGTCGCCGCTTCCGGGAATCTCGGAGATGCAGCTCGCGGCTTGCGCCTCCTCTTCGACCGCTTCCGGGATGCCGCCGGCAACCCGATCGCAGTAGACCGGGCGGGTCTCACGGCCGAGGAGGCGCGGGAGCTCGACGCGCAGCTTCGGCCTTCACCGCATATCGCCGACGGGGTGAGGGGTGCGATTGCGGGTGCGTCGGCCATGATGGATCTGTCGGACGGCCTCGTCCTTGACGCCGGGCGCATGGCGGCGGCATCCGGTGTCACCCTTGACCTGCACCGGGATGCGCTCGGCCCGCACCCCGACGACGCCCTCTCCGGCGGCGAGGACCACGGCCTCCTGGCGACCTTCCCAACGACGGATGCCGTGCCCGACGGCTTCCGGATCATCGGGGTGGTCCGTGAGCGCGGAGAGGCCCCGGTCCTGGTCGACGGTGCCGGCTATGAGGGTAACGGCGGGTGGGATCCCTATCGCGACTGGGACGCGTCGCTCGGCTGATCGTCCGCGTCAGCGACGCTTGCCACGCACCGGAGCCACCAGACTGCCGTGTCACCGTACCGGCGTTGGCGTTCGAGCATGAGTCCGGTAGGAAGCACAGGCTCGGGGGAACGCGCGGCACGCTCGGTCACGACGATTGCGTCCGGAGCGAGCGAAGGGACGAGCAGCCGGAGCACCTGGGCGAGGTCCTCCTCGCCCAGGTCGTACGGCGGGTCGATGAAGACCAGCGCGTACGGTTCGCGCGCGGCAGCGAGGTAGGCATCCGCTGAGGTTCGATGCACGCGGTATGCGCCGCCGGCAGCGTGCCGCACGCGCTGAGCGTTGCGTTCGATGACGCTCGCCGCCCGAGGAGATTTCTCGACGAGGTCGACGGATGTCGCGCCCCGACTGAGTGCCTCAAGCCCCAGCGCCCCCGACCCGGCATAGAGGTCGAGCACCCGGGCGCCGGCGATGGCGTCGGCGGCGTCGAGCGAACCGAAGATCGACTCGCGGACCCGGTCGCTGGTCGGTCGCGTGCCGCTTCCCGGAACCTCGAGGGTCAGGGAGCCGGCGGCGCCGGCGATGATCCGTGTCACGCGTCCACTGTACAAACCGGCACAGCGCCGCGGCGGGCGCAGCCTCGGCATCCGCGCGTCGGATGCTCTGCCTAAACTCAGGAGCATGGTCGCCCTTACGCTGTCGTCGCGCCTGGATGGCGCGCTTGGCGGCAAGACGGCCAAGGCTCTCGAGCGTGCGTTCGCGATGCGAACGGTGGGTGACCTGCTCGAGCATTACCCCCGTCGCTACGCGCGACGGGGGGAACTCACCCCCATTGCGTCCCTGCCCATCGGTGAACCTGTCACGATCGTCGCGGAGGTCCGCCGGGCCTCCGAGCGGCGGATGCAGAACCGCCGGGGATCTCTGCTCGAGGTCGTGATCAGTGACGGCAACGGGGAACTCACCCTGACCTTCTTCAACCAGTCGTGGCGGATGAAAGAGCTGACACCCGGCAGGCGTGGGGTGTTTGCAGGCAAAGTTGGGGAGTACCGCAGGTCGCTGCAGCTCGCCCACCCCGACTATGAGCTGTTCGACGATGAGGACCGCGCGAGGGCCACGGCCGAAGCCACGGCGAACCTTCCCGTCCCGATCTACCCGGCTACGGCGTCACTGGCGAGCTGGCAGATCGCGAAGTTCGTGGGGATGGTTCTCGACGGGCTCGACGATCTGCCTGAGCCTCTTCCCGAAGATCTGCGGCGGGCTCACGGTCTGCTGTCGTATCGCATGGCTTTCGATCGCATTCACCGGCCCGACTTCCCGGATCAGGTCGAGCCCGCTCGGCAGACCCTGCGCTGGCATGAGGCGCTCGTGCTTCAGACCGCGCTCTTGCAGCAACGCCAGTTCGTCCGGGCGATGTCGGCGACGCCGCGAGAGCCAGGCTCGCTGCTCGAACGATTCGACGCAGCGCTACCGTTCTCTCGCACGCCCGATCAGCTGTCGGTCGGCGATGAGATCTCCCGCGACCTGGTGGGCGAGTGGCCCATGAATCGGCTCGTTCAGGGCGAGGTGGGGTCGGGTAAGACGCTCGTAGCGTTGCGCGCAATGCTGCAAGTAGCCCAGAGCGGCGGACAGTCCGCTCTCATCGCTCCGACCGAGGTTCTCGCTTCACAGCACCTGCGCTCGATCGCGCGGATGCTTGGCCCCGACCTGGCGGTCGAGCTGATGCCGACGCTGCTGACCGGTCAGTTGACGGCGGCCGAGCGGCGTCGGGCGGCGCTGCGCGTCGCATCCGGGCAGTCCCGCATTGTCGTTGGCACGCACGCGCTCCTGAGCGACGCGACCACCTTCGCTGACCTCGGACTGGTCGTTGTTGACGAGCAGCACCGGTTCGGTGTCGACCAGCGTGAGGCGCTGCGAGCGAAAGGGACGACGCCGCACGCGCTCGTGCTCACCGCGACGCCGATTCCCCGGACCGTTGCGATGACGGTCTTCGGTGATCTCGACGTCTCCACGATCCGCTCGATGCCCGCGGGTCGTGCCGGTATCGAGTCATTCGTTGCGCCGATAGCCGACCGCCCCGCGTGGTTCGCGCGCGTGTGGGAGCGCGTGGCCGAAGAGGTAGCCCAGGGTCGTCAGGCCTTCGTGGTGTGCCCGTCAATCGATGCCGCTGCAGCGGGCAAGCCAGCAGCAGACGAGGTAGCCGATGTTCCGGCGGGCGACGCTGCCGAAGCGACGGCAGAGGAATCGTCGCGCAAGACGCGCTGGGGCGTTGTCCAGGTCGCTGAACTGTTGTCGCGGCATCCGGCGTTCGAGAAACTCACGGTCGAGATCCTCCATGGCAAGATGCCCGCGGAACAGAAGGATGCTGTCATGCAGGCCTTCGCCGCGGGGAGCATCGACGTTCTCATCGCAACGACCGTCGTCGAGGTGGGCGTGGATGTTCCCAACGCGTCGACGATGGTGATTCTCGAGGCCGACCGCTTCGGGGTTTCCCAGTTGCACCAGCTGCGCGGCCGGGTCGGCCGGGGCTCTGTGCCCGGACTGTGTCTGCTCGTCACCGAGAGCGAGCAGGGAACGTCAGGGCGTGCGCGCGTGGAGGCTGTGGCGGCGACCCTCGATGGGTTCGCCCTCGCCGAAGTCGATCTCGAACTGCGCGGCGAGGGGGACGTGCTGGGCGCAGCGCAGTCCGGCGCGAGGTCGTCGCTGCGCCTCCTGCGCGTCGTGACGGATGCCGACCTCATCGCCCGCGCCCGGGCGGCTGCTGAAGACATCCTCGCGGCCGATCCGGCGTTGCTGTCTCACCGTCCGCTTTCGGACGAGATCGAACGGCGGGTTGGTCAGCAGGAGCGTGCGGCTCTCGCCAAGAACTGATGCTGACCCCCGATAGGGTGGAGGCATGAACAGTCGGATCGCCGTGGTTCCGGGTTCCTTCGATCCGCCGACGCGGGGTCACCTCGACGTCATCCGCCGTGCGGCGCGACTCTACGACCAGTTGCACGTTGTTGTCGTTCACAACCCGGGCAAAGAGGCGATGCTGCCGCTTGCGCAGCGGCTGTCACTGCTGGAGCAATCCATCGCCGAGGCCGACATCGAGGGCAGCGTTGTCGTTGCCTCCTGGAGTGTGGGGCTGCTCGTGGACTACGCGCGCGATGTCAATGCCGGAGTTCTCGTGAAGGGCATTCGCTCGCAGGCTGATGTCGTCTACGAAGTGCCCATGGCCGTCGTGAACCGCGATCTCGCGGACGTGGAGACCGTCTTCTTGCTGCCCGATCCGTCGCACGCGATGGTGTCGAGCTCGCTTGTGCGACAGGTAGCAGCCCTCGGCGGTGACGTCTCGGCGTACGTACCGCCCGCGGTCGCTCGATTCCTGCACACCGGCGGCCACGACCTCTGAGCCGTCATCGAGCCCGTTCCCTCTCACGCGGGTAGCATGGTCCCCCGTGAGTAGGCAGCACTCCGGACCGTTCGTGGTCCCCGTCCGTGACATCACGCACCGTCCCGGCGAGATGCGAGAGTTCTCCCTCGAGATCCCGGCGCCGCAGAAGTGGGGCGAAGGGTTGGTCTCGGTCGCGGAGGGCGAACCGATCGTTCTTGATGTCCGGGTGGAGAGCGTGCACGAGGGGATCCTCGCCACCGGCGAGGTCGACACCGAGTACACCGGCGTGTGCGGACGGTGCCTCAATGAGGTCGCCGAAGGCGTCCGCGTCGCGTTCCAGGAGCTTTTCGCGTATCCTGGGCAGGAAGAAACTGACTTCGAGGTTCAAGACGACCACGTGGATCTTGAAACTCTGGTCAGGGATGCGGTAGTCCTGTCGCTTCCATTTCAGCCGGTGTGTCAGCCGGATTGCCCCGGCCTTGATCCGGTCACGGGTGAGCGACTGACCGAGAGCACCGGTTCGCCCGCGAGCGAACCCATCGATTCCCGGTGGGCGGCGCTCCAGCGCTACACCACCCAGGACGACACCACAGACCACGGCGACCACGACGCACGCGCGTGAGTGGCTGCCGAGAAGAAAGAGAAGAGCTGAACAATGGCTGGTAACCCCCCGAAGCGCAAGGTCTCGCGTTCGAACACCCGCTCGCGCCGTGCGCAGTGGAAGGCCGATGCGCCCACCCTCGTCAAGACCGTCGAGAACGGCAAGACCGTCTACAGCCGTCCGCACCAGGCGAAGGTCGTCACCGACTCGCAGGGCACCGAGCTGTTCCTCGAATACAAGGGCCGCAAGGTCGCCGACGTCTGAGCGTCGCAGCGACGTGACGACTCGCGAGTCCGCTGAACTCGCGCAGAAGCTCGGGGTCGACATCGACCCCGAGCTTCTCGCGCTGGCACTGACCCACCGGTCCTGGGCCTACGAGAACGGCGGAGTGCCCCACAACGAACGGCTCGAGTTCCTCGGCGACTCCGTGCTCGGCCAGGCCGTGACCGTGCGGCTGTTCCGCGCGCATCCCGAACTCGACGAGGGTTCGCTCGCCAAGCGGCGCGCAGCCGTGGTGTCGACTGTTGCGCTGGCAGAGGTTGCCCGCGGCATTGATCTCGGCGCGTACGTCAAGCTCGGGAGAGGCGAGGAGCAGACCGGAGGCCGGGAGAAGGACTCGATCTTGGCCGACACCATGGAAGCCGTCTTCGGGGCCACCTATCTGTCGGCGGGCCCGGATGTGGCATCCGACCTCGTTCTTCGCCTGATCGAGCCGCTGCTGTCCGATCCAGACCGCTACGGAGCCGCCGTCGATCCCAAGACGGCGCTGCAGGAGCTTGCTGCCCGTCGTAGCGTTGCCCCGCCGGCGTATGAGGTCTCATCGACGGGGCCCGATCATGACCGCCGCTTCACCGCGATCGTGGTCGTCGGTGATCACCGCGCTGAGGGCGTCGGGACCAGCAAGAAGCACGCCGAGATGGCTGCTGCCCTCCGGGCCTGGCGCGACCTCACCGCGCGCACGTGATCTCGCTCCCCGAACGCGATGCCTGAGCACGATGCCCGAGAACGATGCCTGAACTTCCTGAGGTCGAGGTCGTCCGCGCCGGTCTCGCGCCGGCGGTTACGGATGCCGTCATCGAGTCAGCCACCGTCATCGATGGTCGCGCGCTGACGCGGCATCCGCCGGGAGCGTTGGACTTCGAGGCTCGGCTCCTCGGCCGCACCCTGGGGGGCCCGGCAAGACGGGGCAAGTTCCTGTGGATCCCGCTAGCCCCCGGCGCTCCGGGCGCGGTGCCCACCGAAGCTCTGGTCGCGCACCTCGGTATGAGCGGGCAGATGCTGCTGCGGCCTTCCGGGGCGCCTCCAGAGCGGCACGAGCGCGTGCGGCTCGACATCCGGCATCCGGAGCATGGCGATCTCGCGGTGGTGTTCGCTGATCAACGCACGTTCGGTTCGCTCGCGATCGATCCTCTTCAGGACACTGCCGACGCACGTGCGGGCGGATACGGCACTGACGACGCACTCGTCCCGGCTCAGGTCGCGCACATCGCGCGGGATCCTCTGGATCCGGGATTCGACCTTCGGGCCTTTCGCCGCACCCTGGAGCACAAGGCGTCGGCGATCAAGCGCGTGCTGCTTGACCAAACCGTGGTCTCGGGCATCGGAAACATCTACGCCGACGAGTCGTTGTGGGCAGCGCGAATCCACCCCGACACGCGGGCTTCGGACCTGAGTACTCGCGCCGTCTACCGCCTGATCGCCGAAGTGCGGGCCGTGCTGGAGAAAGCTCTCGCGGAGGGCGGCACGAGTTTCGACGCACAGTACGTCAACGTGAACGGGCAGGCCGGCTACTTCGCGCACTCCCTGAACGCGTACGGTCGCACCGGCCAGCCGTGCGCACGGTGCGGTGCCCCGATCGTGAAGGTATCGTTCACGAACCGCTCAAGCCATTTCTGCCCGCACTGCCAACGACCGCCCCGGCTCACAGCGTAAGCGTCTTCTTCCACGCGCCGATGTAGGCGACCGGGCGGAACCCGATCTCTTCGTTCACGGCCAGCATCGGCCGGTTCTCTTCGGCGTTGTAGGTGAGAATCCGCTGCGTGTGCGGCGCGAGATCACGCCACAGAAGAAGCGCAGCGGTCTTGATCAGCATGCCGAGTCGGTGACCGCGGTGCTCGCGAAGCACGAGCGTGTCCTCCTGGTGCGTCACGGGGTGACCGGGGCTCGACGCCAGCTCGGTGAAGGCCACGAGTCGGCCGGACCCGCGATCGCGTGCCGCGACGATGAGCACGTCGCGGCCCCCGTCGATCCAGTGAGTGTCGTGTTCGACAATCCTGGCAGCGTCCCAGCTCTCCTCCGCCATCTCCATTCCCGCGCTCGGTGCGTCCACACTCATCCGCGACTTCATCCGGGCGTAGTCGGTCACGAACTCCGGAGGAGTCGGTGGGTGCCACGAGACGATGTCGTATCCGGCTGCGGCCGCCGATGCCTGCTCATGGAGCTCGCCCACCAACTCGACGCTGGTGGCCGAAATGTCGAGGATGCTCTTGCGTTCGACCTGCTCCAGTGCGTAGCCGTGGCGGAGCGCAAATCGGGCAGCGTGATCGAGGGGAATCCGCCCGAAGCCGGTCGGCGGTGTCACCTGCTGACCGTCTGCCGTTGGATGCTCGATCCACGACTGAATGATGCGGCGGCCGTTCGCTGCGGCGGCTGCCTCCAGGATGCCGAGCGCCGTGCTTCCGATGCCGCGGCTCCACGCGTGGCGGCGGAGTTCGATCTGCGCGTAGGCGACGGTGGCATCGCCATCGTTCGGAAGATCAAGCCCTGCGCGTCCCACGAGCTCGTCGCCGCTCCAGACGCCCCAGATGAGCCGCTGCTCGAACGGGGACGGCTGGTAATGGGGGAGGAGGACGGCGGGTTCGAGTTCCTCGTCGCGATTGCCGCTGATCTCGTCGTAGACGATGTTGCGGACCCTCACCATCTCGAGAAAGTCCGCGGCCTCGGGGGCGTTGAGACTGCTCGGGATGGTGAGGGGCCGGATATCGGCTGTTGCGGTGGTCACGGCGGATCCTTCGATCAGCGGGCGTTCAGGTGCCAAGCAGCCAGGCGCAGGGCGTGAGCCGCACGCTCTTCGCGTGCCCGCTCCTGTTCGTAGCGGAGGCGTGCGACCTCGCGCTGTTCCCGGGAAGCCGCACGACGAAGGTGCTGCGTGAGAACCCAGACGGCGATCCGCAGACTTGCGCGCTCGGCAACCGTCAGATGTCGACGGACCTGGGGGTGGGTGGTGAGAGCCTCGACGGGCTCGAGTGTGGTGTACATGAGAGACCTTTGGTCAGCTGCGGATGCCGGTGTTCTTCCGGCATGCAGCGGGGAGGCATCCGTGGTCTGACGTAACGGTCAGCGCAGATGCGGAGAAGTGAACGGACGGTGGGTCCGTGTGACCGGAACCGATGAGGTCCGGTGGCTCAACCAGCGCGCTTTAGGCGGCGGTGGGAGCGGCGAGCAATCCCGGGGAGGTCAGTCCCATGGGCACGCGCAACGGGGTGTGTCCAAACACTGCAGTGCGAATCATCATGGCTGTCCTCCTCTCGTGACGTGTCGCGATCTGAGACGCTAGCGGGTCGAACCCGTCTTCGTCAAGCAAGCTCCCAGAATTCGTGGTCATCCGGGCGTGTCGCCCGTCCTGGGCCTGGCTCCCTCGGGGAAGCGTCGCAGCAGGGTACCGTAGGTCGACGGTCGGACGTGGGGTCGATACGCCACAGGTCGGGAAGGAACGCGCATGCACCTGAAGAGCGTCACGCTCAAGGGGTTCAAGTCGTTCGCCCAGCCGACCACGTTCGCTTTCGAACCGGGGGTCACCGCAATTGTCGGCCCCAACGGTTCTGGCAAGTCCAACGTCGTCGATGCGCTGGCCTGGGTCATGGGGGAGCAGGGCGCCAAGACCCTGCGCGGCGGAAAGATGGAAGACGTCATCTTCGCCGGTACCTCGACGCGCGGGCCGCTGGGTCGCGCCGAGGTGCAGCTTACGATCGACAACAGCGACGGTGTCTTGCCGATCGAGTACTCCGAGGTCACGATCAGTCGAACGCTGTTCCGCAACGGAGCGAGCGAGTACGCGATCAACGGCGAAGGATGCCGCCTGCTCGACGTGCAAGAGCTCCTGAGTGATTCGGGCCTGGGCCGTGAAATGCACGTCATCGTGGGGCAAGGCCGCCTCGACACGGTCCTGCAGGCTTCACCCGAGGATCGGCGCGGCTTCATCGAAGAAGCCGCCGGCATCCTCAAGCATCGGCGCCGGAAAGAGAAGACGCTTCGCAAGCTCGAGGCGATGGAAGCCAACCTCACACGCCTGAGCGATCTTGCCGGTGAGCTTCGCCGACAGCTCAAGCCTCTGGGGCGTCAGGCCGAGATTGCCCGGGAAGCTGCCACGATCGCCGCCGTTGTGCGTGACGCGAAGGCTCGCCTGATCGCCGATGAACTCGTCGGTCTGCGCGCGGAACTGGCTGACCACATGCGCGCCGAGCACGAGCGCCATGCCGAACGCCTCGTGCTGCAGGACCGCTCGGACCAGCTGCGGATCCGGATCGCGCAGCTCGAGTCGGAACAGCGGTCCGAGGCTGTCGACGGTGCGCGGCGAGTGCTGTTCTCGCTCGAGCGCGTGCAGGAGCGCCTGCGCGGACTGTATTCGCTCGCCGGGCAGCGGCTGACGCTGCTCGGAGAATCGGCCGACGACGACAGTGCGGCAGTTCGTACCGTCACGAGCGCGATGATCGATGACGCGCGGGCTGAGATCGACGAGGTGTCTGCAGGGCTCCTGGAAGCCGAGGATGCGGCATCCGATGCTGCCCGGGATGTCATGCGGGCTCGCGCCGAACTGGATGCGCTGGACGTCGACATCGCTGAGCAGAGCGCGTTGGTTTCGCAGCATGAGATGAAGCTCACCGCGCTGCGGGGATCCGCGGACGCGGCAGAATCTGCACTCGCGGCCATCGACGACGCCCTGGCGCGCCAGCAGCGCGCGCTGGACGCGGCGACGGCCCGCCGTGAGTCCGCAGCAGCCGAACTTGCCGGGGTCGATCCCGAGCTTGTTCCCGAGGGCAGCACAGCGCAGTACGCCGCTGAATACGACGAGGCTGGCCGCCGGGCGACGGATGCCGAGACCCGGGTCTCGGAGTTGCGTGACCGCCTTCACGGCACCGAGCGCGAGATCGAAGCGCTCACAGCCCAGACCACCGCGCTGACGCGTGCGCTGGGCGTCAAGAACGCCTCTGCCGACCTGATCGCCGAGGGCGCACCCGGAGTTCGGAGCCTCGTCGGCGACGCCATCCAGATCACGCCCGGCTACGAGGCTGCCATTGCCGCGGTGCTCGGTCCCCGTGCCGAGGGTGTGCTGGTGGACAGTCTCGAGGATGGCTTCGCGCTCGCCGAGCGCGTGCGTGATGCCGATCGTGGAGTGGTCGATTTCGTCATCGGTGAGGTCGCCGGGACAGGCGACGATCTGTCAGGTCTCGATCCGCTGCGCCCCGCCGCGGATGTCGTCACGGGTCCCGCCGGCGTGCTGGCGCTTCTGGCGCGCGTCCTCATCGCGGATGACCTCGACGCGGTTCGCAGGAGCGCGTCGTCGGTCGTTGCCGACCCTCGCACGATCACCGTTGTCACCCGAGCCGGAGAGGTGTTCACCGGCTCCTCGCTGCGCGCCGGTGCCGGAGCCTCACGATCGCGCCTCGAGCTTCTGGCCGAACGGGATGCCGCTGCCGAGCGTCGCGATGAACTCGTCGTGGTGGCCGACTCCCTACGCGAAGCGCTCGCCGATGCGCGGGCCGCGTCCGAAGAAGCCAAACGGTACACCAGTGCTGCGCTGACACGGTTGCGCGAGCACGATGCGGCAGTGGCCGCGCACGCGGAGCACGTCAACCGCGCCACAGTGCAGCTGGAGGCTGCCAGCGCGGAGTGCGAGCGACTGGAGGCAGGGCTCGCGCAGGCGCAGACCGCGCGGGACGACGCAGCCGCTGCCGCCGCATCGGCGCAGACACAATTGCAGCACGCGCTTGAGGCGCCACGCCCCATCCTGGACGCCTCTGCGCGCGACGGGCTACTCGAGGCGCTCGAGGGAGCACGAGAGCACGAGATGCGGGCGCGACTGGAGGTCGAAACGCTCCGCGAGCGTGTTCGTGCCGGGCAGGCACGTGTGCAGCAGCTCGAGCGCCAGCGTGAACGTGAGGCCGCGGCCGCAGCCGAAGCAGCTCGTCGTGCGGTCATCCGTCGACGCCAACGCCAGGTGGCCGCCGACGTCGCCGCAACCCTGCCTGCCGTGCTCGACTCGGTCGACCGGTCGGTCTCGGCGGCGCGTCTCGAACTCGCCGAGGCAGAGTCTGCGCGCTCAGCCGTGACGTCGGAGTTGTCGGCAGTCCGCGCCGACGAGGCGGCGGTGAGGGAGCGACTGGCGGGACTGACCGAGAGCGTTCATGGGCTCGAGCTGCAGATGCACGAGAAGCGCCTGCACGTCACGAGCATTCTCGACCGGGCACGATCGGAACTGAGTCTTGAGGAAGACATTCTGATTTCCGAATATGGTCCCGATCAGCCGATTCCCGCCGATGAGGGCGAGGAGTCGGTGGCTTTCGACCGCGCGAGTCAGCGCAAGCGACTCCAGGATGCTGAGCGCAAACTCGCCCAATTGGGTCGGGTGAATCCGCTTGCGCTCGAGGAGTTCGCTGCGCTTGAGCAGCGGCATACGTTCCTCACCGAGCAGCTCGCCGACCTCACGAGCACGCGCAAAGACCTCGTGACGATCATCGACGACCTCGACGAGCGGATGCAGACGATCTTCCTCGCGGCATTCGAGGACACACGCATCGCTTTCGACGAGGTCTTCCCCGTCCTGTTCCCCGGGGGGTCTGGAAGCCTGAGCTTGACCGATCCCGACAACCCGTTGACCACGGGAATCGAGGTTGCGGTGCGACCGGTCGGGAAGAAGATCGAACGGCTCTCGCTGCTGTCCGGTGGCGAGCGATCGCTGGCTGCGGTGGCGCTGCTGACGGCGATCTTCAAGGCGAGGCCGAGCCCGTTCTACATCCTCGACGAGGTGGAGGCTGCCCTCGATGACGCGAACCTCGGTCGCCTCCTCGGTGTGTTCGAGCAGCTGCGGGGCAGCAGCCAGCTGATCGTCATCACCCACCAGAAGCGAACGATGGAGATCGCCGATGCGCTGTATGGCGTCTCGATGCGACAGGATGGTGTGTCCGCGGTCGTCGGGCAGCGGATCGCCGATCGCGCAGCCAGCTGACCCTAGGCTGGAGATATGGCCGAATCATCCTGGTCGCTCGGACGAGCGCTTCGCGGCATGTTCGTCAAGCCCACGATCGATGAGACGACGTGGGAGGACCTCGAGACGGCGCTTCTGACTGCCGACTTCGGTCCCGACATCACCGAGCGCATCGTGGATGAGCTTCGCGAGAAGGTCGACCGGTACCGCACCACCGATCCGCGTGACCTGCAGCGGATGCTCAAAGAAACGCTCGAGGAGCACTTCGCGAAGTTCGACACCACGCTCAAGCTCACCGAGCGCCCCGCCGTGGTGCTCGTGGTCGGGGTCAACGGCGTGGGAAAGACCACGACGATCGGCAAGTTTGCGAATTTCTTGCGCCGCTACCAGCGCAGCGTTGTGGTGGGCGCCGCCGACACCTTCCGTGCGGCAGCCGTCGACCAGCTCGCGACGTGGGCTGAGCGCGGAGGCGCGCACATCGTCCGCCCGCAGCACGAGGGGCAAGACCCGGCATCCGTGGCGTATCAGACGATCGAGTACGCGAAGAACACCGGCACCGAGATCGTCCTTGTCGACACAGCAGGGCGCCTGCACACCAAGGGTGGCCTGATGGATGAGCTCGGCAAGATCCGCCGGGTAATCGAGAAGCAGGCGCCGATCAGCGAGGTCCTCCTCGTCCTCGATGCGACAACGGGCCAGAACGGCGTCGTGCAGGCCGAGGCGTTCCTGGAGCACGCCGGCGTCACCGGTCTCGTTCTCACGAAGCTCGACGGCTCAGCAAAGGGCGGCTTCGTGCTCGCCGTGCAGGAGCGCACCGGGATTCCCGTCAAACTCCTCGGGCAGGGCGAAGGAATCGGCGATCTCACCGGGTTCACCCCGCACGTCTTCGCTGCTGCGCTCGTCGATTGACGCCGCGCCGGGCGCTAGGACTATCGGTCTGCCCCTGAGGCTGGTTTCATGGGGATATGGCGATCGAGCACGACTTCTTCGGCCTGCTGGAATCTGGCCCCGACGGTTCGATTTTCTGGTCTGAGAACGTGGAGTTCGCAGATCAGTCGGTCACCGTCGATCTGACTGCGCCCGACCAAGACGACGTCTCGCCGGCCGCGCTCGACGTTGCCGCAAGTCTCATCTCTTCTCTCGAGACGATCGATCGGATCGCTCGCGAGGCGATGGTGTCGCAGCTGAGCGAGCGCACGAGCGAGGTGACCGAGTACATCCTGCAGCAGCAGGAAATACTGGGCGAGGAGTTGGAGTCGTTCCTTGTCGACGTTTCGGGAGACACCCACATCGACGTCATCCGTGCCCTGCAACTGATGAGCATGACGATCCTCGCCGATGAGCACGGCGGATCCGATCCCTTTGCCGTGCTCGAGTACGCACTCGATCCGGACGCCACGGACGACGTGCTCCTCGTGAACATCGCCTCGGACGGCACCGTTCTCTCGGTCACGAGCGCGGACTGACTCGCGACCGCCCGATTCACACGGCTTGAGCGAAGCTCAGGCCCTCCCGCGCGATGTCATCGGCGAGATGGGAGAGGTTCTCGGGGATCTGCCGTCCCTTCGAGAGCATCGACTGTGCCCACAGTCTGCCGGCCCGGTAGGACGAACGCACGAGCGGCCCCGCCAGTACCCCGAGGAATCCGATCCGCTCAGCTTCCTCCTTGAAGGCCACGAACTCGTCGGGCTTGACCCAGCGCGCGACCGGAAGATGGCGCGGGGACGGTCGCAGGTACTGCGTGATCGTGATGATGTCGGTTCCCGCTTCGTGGAGATCGTGAAGGGCCTGCACGACCTCTTCGGGCTCCTCACCCATCCCGAGGATCAGGTTCGACTTGGTGATCAGCCCCGCCACCCGAGCCTGTGTGAGCACGTCGAGCGAGCGCTCGTAGCGGAACGCTGGGCGGATGCGCTTGAAGATCCGCGGCACCGTCTCGACGTTGTGAGCGAAGACCTCCGGGCGCGCCGCGAACACCTCGTCGAGAAGGGTGGGCTCGCCGTTGAAGTCGGTCGCGAGCAGTTCGACACCGGTACCGGGGTTCACGGCGTGAATCTGCCGCACGGTCTCGGCGTTGAGCCAGGCGCCTCCATCGGGAAGATCGTCGCGGGCGACGCACGTGACCGTTGCGTAGCGCAGCTGCATGCGCTGCACGCTCTCGGCAACCCGTCGCGGTTCGTCGGTGTCGTAGGCCGCGGGCTTGCCCGTGTCGATCTGGCAGAAGTCGCAGCGGCGCGTGCACTGGGATCCACCGATGAGGAAGGTCGCCTCGCGGTCTTCCCAGCACTCATAGATGTTCGGGCAGCCAGCCTCTTGGCACACCGTGTGAAGACCCTCGTCTTTCACCAGATGCTGCAGCTGGGTGTACTCCGGGCCCATCTTGGCTTTCGTGCGAATCCACTCGGGCTTGCGCTCGATGGGCGTCTGCGCGTTGCGGATCTCGAGTCGCAGGAGTTTTCTGCCCTCCGGGGCGGTCTGCGCTCCGCTGAGGGCTCCATCGCCGGTCGATCCTGTCCCGCACGCACTCATGCCGCAACCTCCGCATACTCTCGCTCGAACTGTTCGACGACGGTGGCCAGAATGTCTGCCGGGGCCACCGACGCGCCGGTAACCTCGCTCACGGTCGTGACGCCGGCATCCGTGATCCCGCAGGGGATGATCCCGCGGAAACCTGCGAGCGTGTTGTCGCAGTTGATCGCGAAGCCGTGCATCGTCACGCCCTTCTCCACCCGCACCCCGATGGCCGCGACCTTGTCTACGGACAGGGGTCTGCGAACCCAGACACCACTGCGGCCCTCGACCTGGTACCCCTCGACGCCGTGCTGAGAGAGGACGGAGATGAGCAGCCGCTCCAGACGCCTCACGTGAGCGACGACATCGATCGGATCGGCAAGTCGCAGGATCGGATAACCGACGAGCTGCCCTGGGCCGTGCCAGGTGATCTTGCCGCCGCGGTCTACGTCGATCACCGGCGTCCCATCGGTGGGTCGTTCGTGCGCCTGCGTACGCTTGCCCGCCGTGTAGACCGGGTCGTGTTCGAGCAGGATGAGCGTGTCGGGGCGAGAACCTGCGACGACCTCGCGATGGATGCGGCGTTGCATCTCCCAGCCGTCCAGATATGGCACCGTCGCGGGAGACAGACCCGCCACCACGACATCGATCACGAAAGCCTCCGGCGTGTTATTGGACTCCGTCTAACAATACGCCGGATCCTGGCAACACCGAGCGTGTACCCTTCCTCCATGTCGGGAGGACGACCACACGCGGTATCGCGGGAGTTGATCGCTGAAGCGGCGTGCGAACTATTTCTCGAACAGGGATACGAGCGCACGACTGTCGCACACATCGCTCGCCGGGTTGGAGTGAGCCGTTCGAGCTTCTTCAACTACTTCGAGTCGAAGTCCGAAGTCTTCTGGTCGGGCCTGGACGAGAGGATCGGGTTCTTGGACGCGTTCCTCGCCGCTGCGTGCCCGTCATCGCAGCCGGCCGCGGTCGTGGCGGATGCCGTGCGTGAGGCCTTCTCGCGGTTCACCCCCGATGCACTGGCGCTCGCGCTCGTGAACTCGGACGCCATGGGGATCGTTCCCGAGCTCACGCAGGAGATGGCGACGCGCCAGTGGCGCATTGCCGCTGCGATCAGTCCCTACCTGCGCCGCACGGGGGAGGAGGCGCTCGCAGCCGAAGTACATGCAGCTGCCTATGCGGGGGCTGTCATCGCTGCGCTGCGCGCCTGGGCGCTCGCCGGTGCGGGGCGTGAGCGGCTCGACGATCTGCTCGGTCGCGCTCTGGGCGTACTTCGCTGATCCCGCAGGGCACCCTCACGTAGAATCGGACGATCATGGCAACCTTTGGCACGCTCTCGGATCGCCTTACCGAAACCTTCCGCAACCTCCGTACCAAGGGCAAGCTCACGCCCGCGGATGTCGACGGGACCGTCCGTGAGATCCGGCGCGCGCTGCTCGATGCCGACGTCGCACTGCCTGTGGTGAAGGAGTTCACCGCGAAGGTGCGCGAACGCGCGCTCGGTGACGAGGTCAATCGCGCCCTCAACCCTGCCCAGCAGGTTGTGCAGATTGTCAACGAGGAGCTCATCGGCATCCTCGGTGGACAGCAGCGGCGACTGCAGTTCGCCAAGACGGCCCCGACTGTCATCATGCTGGCGGGCCTGCAGGGATCGGGAAAGACGACGTTCGCGGGAAAGCTCGCGAGGATGCTCGAGAAGGATGGGCACACGCCGCTTCTTGTCGCGTGTGACCTCCAGCGCCCGAACGCCGTGAACCAGCTCCAGGTCGTCGCCGAGCGGGCCGGAGCCGCGATCTACGCACCCGAGCCGGGCAACGGCGTCGGAAACCCCGTCAAAGTCGCCAAAGACGGCGTCGAGTACGCGAAGCAGAAGCAGCACGACATCGTGATCATCGACACCGCCGGCCGGCTCGGTGTGGATGCCGAACTCATGAAGCAGGCTGCCGACATCCGGAAGGCGACTGACCCCGACGAGGTGCTCTTCGTCATCGACGCACTGACCGGTCAGGACGCCGTGAACACGGCGAAGGCGTTCCAGGAGGGCGTCGACTTCACGGGGGTCGTGCTTTCGAAGCTCGACGGTGACTCGCGCGGCGGTGCGGCACTGTCCGTTGCATCCGTCACCGGCCGTCCCATCATCTTCGCGTCCACTGGCGAAGGGCTTGATGACGTCGAGCCGTTCCACCCCGACCGGATGGCAAGCCGCATTCTGGACCTCGGCGACATCCTCACCCTCATCGAACAGGCTCAGAGCGCCTTCGACGAGGCCGAGGCGGCCAAGATGGCCGAGAAGCTCGCGACGGAGCAGTTCACGCTCGAAGACTTCCTTGAGCAGATGCAGCAGCTCAAGAAGATGGGCTCGATGAAGAAGATGCTCGGGATGCTCCCGGGCATGGGGCAGATGAAGCAGCAGCTCGACGACTTCGACGAGCGCGAGATCGACCGCACCGAGGCCATCATCCGGTCGATGACCCCGGGGGAGCGGCGCAACCCGAAGATTCTGAACGGATCGCGGCGCCTGCGTATCGCGCGCGGCTCGGGGATGACAGTCACCGATGTCAATCAGCTGGTGCAGCGGTTCGACCAGGCGGCGAAGATGATGAAGACCGTCGCGCGCGGCGGTGTTCCCAACATCCCCGGTATGGGTCCGGTCCCCGGGGGCGGTCGGCCCGGTGCATCGGCTAAGCGCGGCAAGCAATCCAAGGCACAGAAGGCGCGTCAGGGTTCTCGCTCGGGTAATCCCGCAAAGCGTGCCGCCGAGAACGCCGGGCTCACGACGCAGAATGCAACGCCGACCGGCTCGGGCTTCGGACTGGGCGGCGGATCGCAGGCGCCGAGCGAGGCTGATCTTGCCGAGCTCCAGAAGATGCTCGGCAAGAACTGACGCCCGCGCTGACATCGCGGCGTTGACGCCTCGCCACGGGCCGGCGCTTTCGCTACAATCCGCACGTCATCTGTCTTCATCGGCGAGCGGAACCGAGAATGTCCGTGCTCAGCGGCCAGCACCTGTTCGATCGCGATGTGCCGCGCTTCCTGGAGAGTCCCGCAGGTGTCCTGCCGCCCTATCCTCGGCGCACGTGGCTGCGCTGGACAATGCGCGGCATCCTCGCTCTCCCTCTGGTCATCGTCGTCGTGCGCTACGCGCTGCTGGCTCCCGAGCCGTGGCACGACACTGCCAATCAGTCGCTCCTAGCCCGTGTCCGCGACGGCGCAGGTGCAGCGGATTTCGGGCAGCTCCTCACGACCTTCTCGCCGCCGCTGGGCACACTGCCGGCCGTGGTCCTTCCCTCGGAGTTGCTCCTCGCCCTCGCCGGGGCACTGCTCGGAGGCTTCTTCCTTCAGGGCCTTGATCAGGCGATGTTCCGCCGCGGGCTGCACGGCATCATTCGCCTCGTCGTGCTGGTCTCTCTGCTGATCTCGCCGGTCTTCGTGCTGCTCTCTGCAACCGACATCACGATGTTCGGCGCTGTCGTCCTCTTCGGCTTCGGGCTCATCGACATCGTGCGTTTTGAGAATCTCGCCAACACCCAGGCGGGGTTTCGTGCGGGGCTGCTGCTCGGGGCAGCGGCGATGACCGATGTGCGGGCCATTCCTCTCGTCCTCACCGTCGCGATCGTGGGAACTCTGCTCATCCATTCCCGCCCACAGGCGCGCGCTGCCAACGCGGTAATCGTCGCGTTTCCGACTGTTGCCGTCACCGTCGCGCTTGCCCTTGCCGGCGTGATCATCGGCTCCGGCCCGCTGACCTTCCTCCGTACCGACACGACAAGTGCCGCCCGCGCGATCGAGGCGCTGGTCTCGGATCCGCTCAGCGAGCCGCTCGTGCTGTACCTGGCTCCCGTGCTCGTCGTCGCGATCACCGCCGGCGTCTTCGGCTTCGCGCGCTCGGGAGTCATGATGCTGCTGATCGCGGTGGGTGCTCTGGCCGGCGTTCTGGTGGGTTCGCCGCTGATCGCTGCTGCAGCACTCGCCTATCTGCTCGTGCATATTTCGGTCGCCATCCTGCCGACCGAGTCGCCGGCGCAGCACGCGGCGATCGTCGTGATGTGTTCGGTTCTCGTCGGCATCGTCGGGTGGGTTGTCGCCTCGCGACTTCCCGAAGCCCAGGAGTGGTCGGTCGTCTTCACCGGGTTCGGTATCACTTCGCCCAGCGGGGGCAACGGATGACAGACATCGATGTGAGCCTCCTGGATGTCGGGTTTCGCGCGGTCTACGCCCGCGAGGGATGGATTCCGCTCGCGGCCGGCGAGGACGGCACGATTCTGGTCGGCGCGTCCCGCGAGCTGAACCCCACGCAGGAGGAAGCGATCTCAGACGATCTCGGGGCGCCGATCGAAGTCGTGCCGGTAAGTCAGCAGTTCATCGTCGACGCCGTGATCGAGGTGTTCGCGGCAGAGTTCGCTGCCGAGGCGGCAGATGGGCTCGCCAACGCGAATCCGGTGCGTTCGGCGCGCACCGTACTCTCGCGCGGCCAGGTGATCGGTTTCGCGATTGTGGCCAGCGTCGCGGTGCTCGGTGCAGTCCTGCTGACCGGAGTGACACTTGTCGTGATCCTCGCCGCCATCAATCTCTTCTTCCTGGCGAGCGTCCTCTTCAAGTTCGTCGTCGCCTTCCGGGGATCCCGCTACGACCTGGTGAACAAGGTGTCGCGGTTCGAGCTGGCGATGCTCGAGGAGGACGAGCTGCCGTTCTACACCGTGTTGGTGCCGGTCTTTCGCGAAGAGAAGGTCGTCGCCCAGCTCATGACGAATCTCGGGCGTCTGGACTATCCGCGTGACCGCCTCGAGGTGCTGATCCTCGTCGAAGAGGGCGATGACGCGACCCGGGCGGCGATCGCCCGCTCAGCAGTCCCGGAGCACTTCATCGTCGTGCCCATACCTGCCGGAGTGCCACAGACCAAGCCACGCGCGTGCAACGTCGGCCTCGAGCTGGCGCGTGGCGAGTTCCTCGTGATCTTCGATGCCGAAGATGCGCCTGAACCCGACCAGCTGAAGAAGGCGGTCATCGTGTTCTCGCGCACCGACGAATCGACGGCCGTCGTTCAGGCGTCGCTCAACTACTTCAACGCCCGCGAGAACGCCCTCACCCGCCTGTTCACCCTCGAGTACGGGGCATGGTTCGACTACATGCTCATGGGCCTCGAAGACTCGGACCTCCCCATCCCGCTCGGGGGGACATCGAACCACTTCCGGATGACGGCGCTGCGGCGCCTCGGAGGATGGGACCCCTACAACGTCACCGAGGACGCCGACCTCGGCATCCGCGCCAGTGCGCTCGGCTACCGCGTTGGTGTCGTCGATGCCACGACGATGGAGGAGGCGACCTCGCGCATTCCGCAGTTCATCAAACAACGCAGCCGGTGGATCAAGGGATATATGCAGACGGCCCTGGTCCACTCGCGGCAGCCCATAGCGCTGATCCGCCGGATCGGCCTCCGCCGGTTCGCTGCGTTCGCGCTCCTGATCGCCGGCACACCCTTCACGTTCCTGAGCGTGATCCCGTTCGCGATCCTGCTCGTGCTCGCCCTTGCGTTGCCGTTCTACGTCGTTCCGGTCGAGGTTCCGCCGATCGTGATCGTATTGAGCGCCCTGAACTTCCTGCTCGGCTACTCCCTGCTGATCTACATGAACATGATGGGGCCGTACAAGCGGGGGCTTTTCGGACTCGTGCCGTGGGCTCTCCTGAAGCCCCTGTTCTGGATCCTGCACTCGATTGCCGCGTACAAGGCTCTGTGGCAGCTGGTCACCAGGCCGCACTACTGGGAGAAGACCGAGCACGGCACGTCCCGGTTCGCTGCGCCACACGCCGGCCCCGCGGGGCATCCCGATCCGGTGCCGCCCGAGGAGCCATCCGCCGACGAAGAGTCGGAGGTCGAACTCACCCCGGAGGAGCGGGAGGAGCGCAGCGCCGGTGAGCGTCAACGCCGGATGTCGTGGTGATCGCGCGGGCTCACCGGATGCCGCGGCCCCAGAGAATCAGGGGAGTGCGCCTCGCGTACTGCCGATAGTCATCGCCGAACGCCTCGAGGAGGAACCTCTGCTCGACGTGCGCCTTCGTGACAAGGACCGCGGCAAGCAACGCCCACACAAGGAGGAGCTCGACGCGGCCCCGCCACGCGACCCAGCCCAGGGAGCCGACAAGGATGCCGAGGTAGACGGGATTGCGCGTGAACCGGAAGACGCCGTCGGTACGGAGAGAGGCATCGTCTTTCGGCGCTACCCAAGGCACGATGTCGCGCCCGAGAGCGGCGATCCCCGCGATGGCCAGAGCAACTCCGACGACACCGACCGCCACGGCAGCGACGGTGAGCCACGGAGCGCCCCAGAGCGGTTCGCCCGGCAGGAGGAGAAGAGCGAGCAGCACGAACTGCGCGAAAACGAGCCAGTCGGAGCGATGACGCACAGTCACAGTCTGCTGCCTAACGCAGGGCGTTCAGATGGTCGCGCAGGGTCGGCCCGTCACGGAACTCCGTCACAAGGTGTCGCACTACCGCTCGCAGGTCGCCACCGTTCTCGTCCGCGACCCGCAGTTGCCGCTCGTAGCTCGCTCCGCTGGCGAGGATCTGCTCGACTCCGGCGAATTCTTTGGCGCACTTGAGCTCGACGGAGATCTCGGCGAGATCGTCGAGGACCTCGCGCAGATGCTGGCGAACGGGCGCAAGTGTTCCCTGACGGTCGACGATGATCTCGGCATCCAGGCCGTACCTGGCAGCGCGCCACTTGTTCTCCCTGATGAACCAGGGCTGGATCCCGGGCAGGTCCTCCCCGTCGTCCAGTCGCCGCGAGAAGTGCTCCACCAACACCTGGACGAGGGCGGCGACCGCTGCAAGCTCGGGCAGGGTCGACATCCCGTCGCAGGCGCGCACCTCGATCGTTCCCCAGCGCGGTGCGGGTCGGATGTCCCACCGGACCTCGGTCGCGTCGGCCATGACGCCGGTGCTCACCATGTCACCCAGGTACGCCTCGAAGCTCTCCCAGTCATCGAGCAGCCACGGCAGGCCCGCGGTGGGGAGCTGCTGGAAGACGAGCGCCCGGTTCGAGGCATAGCCGGTTCGGTCTCCTGCCCAGAAGGGACTCGACGCCGATAGCGCCTGAAGGTGGGGGAGATAGGTCGACAGGGCACGGATGAGTGGCATGACCTTGTTGACGTCCTCGACACCCACATGGATATGGATGCCCCAGATCATCATGTTCCGACCCCACCACTGGGTTCGCTCGATGAGTGCCTGGTATCGCGTCTTGTTGGTGACCTCCTGGTCATACCATTGCGCGAACGGATGGGAGCCGGCGCACAGCAGGTCGAGGTCTCGCGGCTCGGTCGCTGTCCGCAGGGCGCGGATGCCGTCCACCATGTCTTCGGCTGCTTCGGCCACGGTCGACCCGATCCCGCTGGTCACCTCCACCGTGTTGGTGAGCAGTTCGCTTGTGAGCGAAAAACGCTCGAGCTCAATCGTGGGCGCGAGTTCATCGAGGACCTCGGGAGCCCGGCCGGCAAGGTCACCCGTGCTGCGGTCGGCGAGCATGAGCTCCCACTCCAGGCCGACGGAGGAGCGAGCGGATGTCGCAAAGCCGAGCGTCATGGCGTCAGTTTGGCATGCACCGACACTCTCTGACCCGATTGCGACACGGTGCGACGAGTACCCCTCGAGGGCACCTGCGCGTCGTCGGTTCTCGGCATCCGGTCGGATCTGGCAGAATAGAGGGTCGGACCGCGCTCGACCCTCTATCCAGCGCATCCGCCCCCTTTGAGCTTCCGCCGGGTGTGCACCCCACGCTCCAGGCGATCAGTTCGTTCGAATCCACCACACAGGAGAATCGTGGCTGTCAAGATCCGCCTCAAGCGGCTCGGTAAGATCCGTGCCCCGTACTACCGCATCGTCGTCGCAGACTCGCGCACCAAGCGCGACGGACGCGTCATCGAAGAGATCGGCAAGTACCACCCGACCGAGGAGCCCTCGTTCATCGAGGTCGACTCTGCTCGTGCCCAGTACTGGCTGAGCGTCGGCGCCCAGCCGACCGAGCAGGTGCGCGCCATCCTCAAGATCACCGGCGACTGGGGGACCTTCAAGGGTGACAAGAACGCTGTCTCCACGTTGAAGACCGCCGAGGCAAAGCCTGTCTTCGAGGTCGAGACCTCCAAGCAGTCGGTCGTCAAGCCCAAGGCTGAGAAGAAGGCTGAGGAGGCCCCCGCGGCCGACGCCGACGCTGCACCCGAGGCCGCTGAGTCGGCCGAGACCGCAGAAGCCTGAGTCCGTGCTCGCCGCCGCGCTCGAACACGTCGTCAAGGGGATCGTCGACAACCCGGATGACGTGCGTATCCTTTCGTCGGAGTCCTCACGCGGTGAGGTGCTCGAGGTGCACGTGCACCCCGACGACCGAGGACGCGTCATCGGTCGCGGCGGTCGCACGGCCAAAGCAATCCGCACCCTGATCTCGGCACTGGCCGACGGGCGCCGCGTGCGGGTTGACGTCGCGGACGACTGAGGTGGTCGATTCGGACGGGCGCCCCGCGCCGCCCCCTTCGGCAGGAACTCAGCTGCGGGTCGGACGCCTCGTGAAGGCGCACGGCCTGAAGGGTGCGCTGAAGCTTGAGCTGTACACCGACAATCCGGACGGCCGGTTCGTCCCGGGAGCGACGTTCACCCTCCAGGTTCCCGACACCTCGCCCTGGCACGGCAAGCCGTTGACCGTTCGGGAGTTCCGCTGGATGAACTCCCACCCGGTCGCCTTCTTCGAGGGGGTCGACGATCGGACAGCCGCCGAAAGCCTCGTGCGTGCCATCCTCTGGGTCGATGAGGCAGCTGACGCGGCATCCGAGGAAGAGGATGCCTGGTTCGATCATCAACTCGTCGGCCTGGACGTTCGCCGTGATGGCGCCTCGGTCGGCCGCGTGATCCGGGTCGAGCACCTGCCGGCGCAGGACCTGTTGATCGTCCGCGCCGACGCTGATCGCGAGGTGCTCGTGCCTTTCGTCAAGGCGATCGTGCCGGTGGTCGATCCCGCCGCGGGTTACGTCGTCGTCACGCCACCGGCGGGCCTGTTCGAAGACCTCGTCGACGAGGATCCCGAACCGGCGGCATCCTCCGACGGTTCGCCCGAAGACGCGGCTGCCGACACCGACGGGAACTGACGTGCGGATCGACGTCGTCACGATCTTCCCCGCGTTCTTCGACGTCCTCGAGGTATCGCTGATCGGCAAGGCCCGCGAACGGGGACTGCTGGACGTGCGCGTTCACGATTTGCGTCAGTGGACGCATGACCGTCACCGCACTGTCGATGACACGCCCTACGGTGGCGGCGCCGGCATGGTCATGAAGCCGGAGCCGTGGGGCGAGGCGCTGGACGAGCTCGCTCCCGTCGACGCCGAGGCCCGGCCGACCATCATCTTCCCGTCGCCGGCGGGAGAACTCTTCCGCCAGTCCACCGCCCGCGAGCTCGCTCTCCACGAGCACCTCGTCTTCGGCTGCGGCCGGTATGAGGGGATCGACGAGCGGGTCTTCGAGGATGCCGCCGCGCGCGGCTCTGTTCGTCTCATCAGCCTCGGCGACTACGTCCTCAACGGCGGCGAGGTGGCCGCTATGGCGATGATCGAAGCCATCGGACGCCTTGTTCCCGGGATGGTGGGCAACCCGGCGAGCATCGTCGAGGAGTCTCACGAAGACGGGCTTCTGGAGTACCCGTCCTACACGAAGCCCGCCGTCTGGCGGGATCGCGCGGTGCCCGACATCCTGCTCAGCGGAAACCACGGAGCTATCGCCCAGTGGCGTGCGCAGCAGCAGCTCGAGCGAACTCGTGCGCGCCGCCCCGATCTGCTGCCGGAATGAGGATGCACCGCTGAGGTGACCCCGCCTGGACAGATCGCTGGTCACCGACTTGTCACATGCGAGAAACCCGCCGGCGTGCTCTGCGCGACAGACTGAGGGTCCGTCACCCGCCGAAGGGATCATTGCCATGCGCCGCGCCAAGATCGTCGCCACCCTGGGACCTGCGACATCGTCATACGACCAGATCGAGGCCCTCGTTCGCGCGGGGATGGATGTCGCTCGGCTCAACATGAGCCACGGCGAGTGGGACGTTCACGAGCAGTCGTACGCCAACGTGCGTCGAGCCGCCGACTCCACGGGGCGACCGGTCGGCATCCTCGCGGATCTGCAGGGTCCGAAGATCCGGCTCGGACGTTTTACAGACGGCCCGCACCAGCTCGAGCCCGGCGACATCTTCACGATCACCACCGAGGACGTCGAGGGTACGCGAGAGATCTGTGGAACGACGTTCCCGCAGCTTGCCTCCGACGTCGTCGCCGGTGACACGCTGCTCATCGATGACGGCAAGGTTCGACTGCGCGTGCTCGATACCGACGGCATCCGGGTGCGCACCGAGGTGGTGGTCGGGGGAGCGGTCTCGAACAACAAAGGCATCAATCTTCCCGGGGTGGCAGTCAGTGCCCCAGCACTCAGCGCGAAGGACGAAGCCGATCTGCGCTGGGCGCTCACCCTCGGCGTCGACATGATCGCGCTCTCGTTCGTGCGCTCGCCCAAGGACGCGCAGCGGGCCCGGATCATCATGGCCGAGGAGGATCGCCGCGTCCCGATCATCGCCAAGATCGAGAAGCCGGAGGCTGTCGAACACCTACAGGAGATCATCGACGCGTTCGACGGCGTCATGATCGCGCGTGGCGATCTCGGCGTCGAGCTGCCGCTGGAGACCGTGCCGATCGTGCAGAAGCGGGCGATCGAACTGGCACGACGCTGGGCGAAGCCGGTGATCGTCGCGACCCAGATGCTCGAGTCGATGATCGAGAATCCCGTGCCGACCCGCGCTGAGACCTCGGACGTCGCCAATGCCGTTCTCGACGGTGCTGACGCGGTCATGCTCTCTGGCGAGACGAGCGTCGGCTCGCATCCCGTCACGGTGGTCGAGACGATGGCTCGAATCGTCAGATCAACCGAGGAGACCGGACTCGAACGCGTGCCTCAGCTCGGGACGAAGCCACGGACGCAGGGCGGGGCGCTGACCCTCGCTGCCGCCACGATCGCCGACTTTGTCGATGCGAAGTTCGTGTGTGTGTTCAGTCAGTCGGGCGACTCGGCCCGCCGGATGGCGCGGCTGCGCCACCGCGTGCCGATCCTCGCGTTCACCGATTTGCCGGGTACCCGATCACGCCTCGCGCTCAGCTGGGGCGTGGAGCCGTTCCTCGTGCCCCGGGCCACCTCGACCGACGGGCTCATCGAGCTTCTCGACCGGGTGCTCATCGAGGCCGGTCGAGCTGCGCCCGGCGACGTCGTGATCATGACCGCAGGCGCGCCCCCGGGAACGCCGGGGTCGACCAACAACGTGCGCGTGCATCGTGTCGGCGCCTCGGACGGGTCCTGAGCGCGACGCGAGCAGCAGGTTCAGCTGACCCCGAGGAAGCTCCGGTCGGTGAGGATGACGGGGCCGTCCTCGGTGATGGCGATCGTGTGCTCGGAGTGAGCCCCGCGCGAGCCGTCAGCGCTGCGGAGCGTCCAGCCGTCGGCATCCGTTCGCAGCTGGTCCGTCGACTGCAGGAACCAGGGTTCGAGCGCCAGCACGAGCCCCGCCCGCAGGGGGTAGCCCCGGCCGGGCTTGCCGTCGTTGGGCACGTGCGGGTCCCCGTGCATCTCGCGACCGACACCATGACCGCCGAAGTCCGTGTTGATCGAGAGGCCCTCGCCGTGCGCGACAGCCGCGACCGCGGCCGAGATGTCACCGATGCGGTTACCGACGACCGCTGCGCCGATCGCGGCATCCAACGCGCGCTCGGTCGTATCGATCAGCGCGAGGTCCTCGGCACGCGGGGTTCCCACCACGAAAGACACTGCCGAGTCGGCGACCCAGCCGTCGACGGAGACGGCGAAATCGAGGGTCACGAGGTCACCGTCTCGGATGGCGTAGTCGAAGGGGAGCCCGTGGAGCACGGCGTCATTGATCGACGTGCAGATGACCTTGCCGAACGGGCTCGCACCGAAGGAGGGGTGGTAGTCGATGTAGCACGACTCGGCGCCGACTTTGCGGATCATCTCGTGCGCTCGGCGGTCGATGTCGAGCAGGTTCGTTCCGACGCGCGTCTGATCGCGCAGGGTCGCGAGCACTTCGGCGACGAAGCGACCAGCCGGTCTCATCGCCTCAATCTCGGCAGGGGTGCGCAGCTCGATCATCAGTTTCCTCTCGACCGATCCATTCTGTCCGATCCACTATCGATCGGCTGTGAGGATGCCTCGCATCGCGCGCCTCGGCCACCGGTGGCATGGGCCGGGCGTAGCATCGAAGCATGTGGCTGCGACGCGCGTACTACGGCTGGATGATCCCCGCCGCGTTCGTGCTGCCGCTCTGGCTCTTCGTCGGCTGGATCGCTTTCAACGCCGGCGCGTGGGCGCTGCTCTGGGTTCTGCTCATGGCCATTCCCTCGGTGCTCATCGGCCAGCTGGTGCTCACGCTCTTGGTCCGCGCGCGGCCGACGGCTCGGGCTGCGCGAGCAGTGTCGTGGTGGGATGTCGCGGGCTTCACGGTGTGGCACGCCCTGACGATCGCGTTGGGCTTTTTCGTCGCCGCGTGGTGGTTCCCCGTCTTCTTGCTGACGGTCGCTGTCGGCCTGTCGCTGTTCTGGCTCATGCTGTGGCAGCTGTGGCGTGAAGCGCGTCCAGGCCTTTCAACGCTCCGCAGTGCGTCCGGAGTGTCGTACATCCCGCCGTCGCCGTCGACTCCGCCGCGCCGTGAGGCGCCCGAGGTGATCATCATCACGGAGCAGCAGCCGCGTCCCTGACGGTTTTGTTCGCGGCCGCTGTCGTGGCAGAATAGCTGTTTGTGCCTTGACGGATTCTGCCTCAGGGGAATCCGCCGCCGGTCATGACCGCGGTTCGGCACGCCTCATCCTTTTCTATCCACCCGCGACCGACCTGTGGCGGCCGCAGAGAGTAGCGATCATGCAGACCCTCGATATCGTCGACGCAGCTTCCCTGCGCAGCGACATCCCCGCGTTCGGCCCCGGCGACACCGTCAAGGTGCACGTGAACATCGTCGAAGGAAGCCGTTCGCGCGTGCAGGTCTTCCAGGGCGTCGTGCTGGGTCGCTCCGGCGACGGCGTGCGCGAGACCTTCACCGTCCGCAAGATCAGCTTCCAGGTGGGCGTCGAGCGTACCTTCCCGGTGCACAGCCCGATCATCGACAAGATCGAGCTCGTCACCCGCGGTGACGTGCGTCGCGCAAAGCTCTATTACCTGCGCGAGCTGCGCGGCAAGAAGGCCAAGATCAAGGAGAAGCGCGACAACTGAGTCTGCGCCTCTCCACGTGTGCCCCGGTGCTTCGGTCCCGGGGCACACGTGTCTTCCCTGGGTGTTGCACGACACTCTGGGAGCCCATCGTGTGACACCCTTATCTGAGCGTCCGGTATCACGTCGGACGGATTGGATCGCTTCATGACTTCCGACGCTGAGGCACCCGCGGAACCCGAAACACGGGCACAGCGGCGTCGACAGGGCGGCAGGCGCGGCGGTTGGGTTTTCCTGCGGGACGTGCTCGTCATCATCCTGATCGCCGTCGTCGTTTCGGCGCTGGTGAAGACGTTCCTGGTTCGCTCGTTCTACATCCCGTCGGGGTCCATGGAGGACACGCTTCAGATCGACGACCGCATCCTTGTCGACGAGCTGACACCGCGATGGAACGGGTACCAGCGCGGTGACATCGTGGTGTTCCAGGATCCGGGTGGGTGGCTTCCCCCGAGTGTGCGACCGGCCCAGTCTCCCTTCGTCGAGGGCATCGACTGGCTCCTCACTCTCGTCGGCCTCTCGGTCTCGGATTCCGAGGACCATCTCATCAAACGGGTCATCGGGGTTCCGGGCGACCACGTCGTGTGCTGCAACGCTCTCGGTCAGATCACGATCAACGGCGTTCCGATCGACGAGTCGGCCTACGTCAAGCTCGATCCGGGCCAAACCGCGCCGAACCCCGTGCCGTTCGATGTCATCGTTCCCGACGGGAGCCTGTGGGTTCTCGGTGACAACCGAGACCACTCGAGGGACTCGCGATTCAACCAGGACCAGCCGGGCGCCGGGTTCGTGCCGATCGAGAACGTCGTCGGTCGGGCATTCGTGACCACGTGGCCGATACCCCGCTGGGGACTACTGGACCCGCATAGCGAGGTGTTCGCCGGCGTTCCCGCGGGCGAAGGAACCGACGAGCAGTGACCACGTCGTCGCGAACGGTCCCGCGCCTCACCCTGGAGCGGCAGTTGTTGCGCGAGTACGACCTCGTCATCTCGTGCGACGAGGTCGGTCGCGGTGCGCTCGCTGGCCCGGTCGCCGTGGGAGCCACCGTTACGGATGCCGCGCTCTCGCGCCGTCGGGTTCCCGAGGGTCTGCGTGATTCGAAGCTAGTCCCCGAGGCGCGCCGCGCGGAGCTGGCTCGGCGCGCTGCGGGCTGGGTCGTCGACAGCGCTGTGGGGTGGGCCAGCTCGGCCGAGATCGACGAGATCGGCATCCTTCCCGCGCTGGGGCTCGCGGCCCGGCGCGCGCTGGCGGAGCTCACCGCCCACGGCGTGGACATGTCGCGCGCGATCGTCATTCTTGACGGGAACCACGACTACATTTCGCGGGCTGCCGGGCCCCGCGTGACAGTCCGCCCCGTGATCAAGGCCGACCGTGACTGCGCCGGCGCGGCCGCGGCATCCGTCATCGCCAAGGTCGCGCGAGACGAACTGATGGTGGGCCTCCACGGCGATCTGCCCGCCTATCAGTGGGTCCGGAACAAGGGCTACGCGAGTTCCGAGCACCGTGCCGCGATTCTCGAACACGGGGTGAGCGACCACCATCGGGTGTCTTGGGCCTTCGCCGGCGCTCCGACGCTCTTCTGAGCCTCGTCTGTCGGCGACTGCCGTGGTCGCTTGCCGCATGCCGGGAACTAGGATGAAAGCACCATGGATGACGAGGTCTTCGAGGACTACGACCGCGAACTGGAACTGGCGCTGTATCGCGAGTACCGGGATGTCGTACACCAGTTCCAGTACGTGATCGAGACGGAGCGACGCTTCTACCTCGCCAATGACGTGAATGTCGTTCGCCGGGACACGGAGCACGACTTCTACTTCGAGATCACGATGAACGACGTCTGGGTGTGGGACATCTACCGCGCCGATCGCTTCGTGAAGTCCGTGCGCGTGCTCACCTTCAAGGACGTCAACGTCGAGGAGCTCCAGCGCGGCGACTTCCAGCTGCCCGACGAGCTCACGCTCGACAGCTGAGCGTCGTTCCTCCCCAGGGCGCTGGCGCCCGAGCTTTTTCGCTTTTCCCCGTGATCTTCGGGTTGCCGATCGGTGTGCGGCGACGCTGGAGGAATGGCACGCAAAGACGAACTCGGCAGAGCGGGTGAAGACGCCGCTGAGGCTTACTTTCGGGCTCGCGGCTTCGAGATCCTCGACCGCAACTGGCGCTGCCGCGCGGGTGAAATCGACCTGGTGGTCGCCGATGCTGCAACTGTCGCGATCGTCGAGGTCAAGACGCGACGGTCTGCCGCCTTCGGGCATCCGTTCGAGGCGATCGACGCGCGTAAGCTCCATCGGCTGCACCAGCTGGCGCGAGAGTGGCGCGCCGCCCGCCGGGATGTGGTCGGCGGCCGCCCCGTGCGTGTCGACGGGCTCGCGATCACCGGCGACCCCACAGCGCCGCTGCAGATCGAGCACCTGCGAGACCTCGCATGAGCCTGGCCCGAACCTGGGCAATCTCGCTGGTGGGAATCGAAGGGGTCGCCGTCGAAGTCGAAGCCGATCTTTCCGATCAGCTTCCCGACTTTCGCATCATCGGACTTGCCGACCGGGCGCTCGGAGAGTCATCTCAGCGCGTACGGAACGCCTGCGCCAATAGCGATGTGCCGCTTCCGAGCAGGCGCCTGACGGTCAACCTCTCGCCCGCGAACCTCCCGAAACACGGCTCAGGGTTCGATCTTGCGATCGCTGTCGCTGCCCTGGGTACACAGCTGCCGCTGTCTGCTGATGCGCTCATACGCACTGCGCATATCGGCGAACTCGGTCTCGATGGCAGATTGCGTCCCGTTCCCGGCATCCTTCCCGCCGTCATGGCTGCAGCTCGCGCAGGCCTCACAACCGTTGTCGTGCCGCGAGCGAATGAAGATGAGGCGGCGCTCGTTCCTGGAGTCACGGTGGTAGGTGCGACGAGTCTCGGCGATGTGCTCTCACGCCACGGGATCGATGCGCGGCTCCCCGAGGCGGACCCCGTCGACTCGTTTGCTGGCAGCGATGCAGCGGGGGAGACGCTGGATCTGTCCGACGTGGTCGGCCAGGATGACGCCGTCGCCGCTCTCCTTGTCGCGGCTGCCGGTGGCCACCATCTGCTCATGACCGGTCCACCGGGGGCTGGAAAAACGATGCTCGCGGGCTTGTCAAGTCTTCTGTGTAAGCGGGTTGGTGTTGGTGGTTAGAGGTAGGGGGTGATGCGGTCGGGGTAGGCGAGTGCGAGTTGTTCGAGGGCTTGTTTCCAGTTCGTGGTCACGTTGCCCTCG
>Ga0209958_1000578_pt1 | contig 56221 bp, 48 predicted proteins | sample ThiBio_inoc_plan_FD_183942 | JGI IMG/M metagenome (GOLD analysis project Ga0209958, IMG submission 183942) | Wastewater bioreactor microbial communities from Cape Town, South Africa - Thiocy_inoc_plan (SPAdes) | ecosystem: Engineered > Bioremediation > Thiocyanate > Unclassified | place: South...
CATGACCAAGCCCGCCACCCAGGTGCGCGAGGTAGCGCTCAAACTCTTGAAGTTCTTCCATCAAGGCTCACCTCCTGCGCGACGATTCTCGCATAAGGCCTTGATTTTATTAACACAGTAAGACTAGGCAGGTTTCCAAGTAAACAAGGTCAGCAACGAAACCACCCTCAACGATCCTGTTCGTGCTGCACACAGACATTTCGAGGAAAGACCGACAGCAGGGCACCTCTCAATACCCCATCTTCCAGCCAGAAGCTGAACAAATGGGCTTACAGACGCAAACCCAGCCTGACCCAGTGCAGTCTTTCACCCGCACAGGCCGATCTTGCGGTTCGGTGACGGCATCGCAGCCCATTTGGCCCCTTGCCATCGGGGCCTTTGCGGGGTGCTCCTGTCTCTTGGGGGCTTGATGGCTACACCCGTGCGCGCTTGTAGAACGGGTCCACCCCCGTGCCCAGGAACATCGCCAGCCGCTTGATGTTGTAGCAAGCGGCCATCAGCGTCATCGCCGCATCCGCCCTGGCTTGCCCGATGGTGCGGATGAACTTGCCTCCCATGTGCCGGATGCCTGCGAACACGTGTTCCACCTTGGCCCGCTTGCTGGCAATCTTGCGGTTGCGCCGCTTCTGGCATTCGCTCAAGGGGCGGTCCTTGCCCGCCTTGCGCTGCATGCCGTCACGCCAGCCCAATACCTTGAGCATCTCCTGCCTGCGCCTTGAGGGGTAAGCTTTGTCGGCGTAGACATCCCGGCCGGTGTTGTCCTCGTCCAGGACCTCCTCGAAGTGGTGCCCATCGTGTTCGCTGGCCGTGCCCGTGGCGATCTTGCGGATGAAGCCGTGCTTGATGTCCACGCTCACGCTGAGCTTGTAGCCGAAGTGGCTCTTGCCGTGCTTCTTGGTGTGGGTGGCGTCCAGGTCCTTTTGCCTGCGCTGGGCCTGGCTCCAGCCGGGCTCCTTGCCTTGGGCCAGGCGCTCCTTGTCGTCCTTGCCGATGTGCTGGCGCGGGGCAGGCACCAGCGTGGCGTCAATGGCCTGTCCACCCCGGGCGATATAGCCATGACGCTGCAGCTGGGCATCGACGCCTTGAAACAGGGCCGTTGCGCCATCTATCCCGATGCGCTGGGCAAAGCGCCAGATGGTATTGCGGTCCGGGATGTTCATGGCGTCCTGCAGCAGGCAAAAGCGCTGGTAGCTCATGCGGTCGAGCAACTGGTACTCCATCTGCTCGTCCGAGAGGTTGTACAGGCGCTTGAGGATCAGCACGCGCACCATCACCTCGGTTGGATAGGCGGGCCGTCCGCCCTTGCGCCTATCTCCCCGCTCAAGCAGTCCATCGACCAGCGCAGCCAGTTCGGCGAAGTCGATGTGCTGGGCGATGGTCTACAGCGGGTCTCCCGCTTCGTCGATCTTGCGCTTGCGCGCGGCGTCGGCAAACAGGTCGAACTTCAGGGCACTGCGAGAGCTGATCATGCGAGTGATGTGACGAGAACGAGAGACTCGGAGAAGGAGTAGATGGGTTTTGAGAGGTTCCCAGCAGGAATCGCTTGGGCAAGCACCACTGGATGGTGGAGAGAGCCCATACGCCGTTGGCTGACTCCAGAAGGTTGCGCATCCGGTGCGAGCGCCGATAAGTCATCCACGAACTAACTACAGCCCCTTGAACATGCCATCACAGAGGGCGGGTAAACACCACCAATCCACCTGTGTCATTCAATCTTCATAAGGCTAGAGTCACAAGGTGCTAACTTTGCAACCCCATCCACAGTGGAAGGAGAAGAGACATGTCAACACCTACCTTGGCTGAGAGCATTGCTTTTTTGACGGACTTGAACATTTCCAAGGTCGATCCTGCTGGGCTGGCTGTGAATTTTGCGCTGCAGGCACGGCGTGCCGAACTATTCACCTCTGAACAGTTAATTGGAGCGAAACTGAAGCTGGTAAACAACAAGGGGCTGGAGCTATTGGATCAGTTGGTAGATGGTGAAGCTCCCACCGCTGAAGCTGCTGCCCCAGCACCAGCACCTGCGCCTGCCGCAGCACCAGCCCCCGCTCCCTCGGTGTTGCAGGCACAAATTGATGCGAATAACGTGTTTGACAAATCGAAAAGCCAAGCGGTCATTGCGAGCTCGACGATGATGACCTATGAAGCTGGCGTAGATGCAATTTTACGGGAAGCCATCGCAGATGCCTTGATTCTTGCCAAGCTTTATGCCGATAGCGTAGCGAAGTTTGAATCATCGCCTAAAGAGTGGTTTGAATCCCACCTTCGGGTTCTAGAGGCATGCGGATGGGCCGTCAGCAGCCTGCTATCTTCAGATTACAAATCTACAGGGCAAGCTGCTGAAGTCCATCAAACAATCATTGGACTGCTTGCTGCCGTAGCGGGTGGTGCTACCGGCGGGCTTCTTTTGGCCAAGGCTCTGCTGGAAGCGTTGGATAAAATGGATGAGGGGCAGTGGATCACTCTTTGGAAAAAGGAGACTTTTCAATCAAAAATATCTCAATTTCAATTCGGCTTTGCCAGCGTGAAAGATGATTTTGTCGTAGTGAATTTAGCCTTCATGTACTTGAAGGCCAACACCAATCTCTACCAAGTCCTCTTTTTTAAATGGAATGACGCCCAAGCCGATCTATATGGAAAATCACAGTCCATCATTCTAAACAAGAGCACCGTCTTGGAAACCGCACCAGTCGTAAGAAATAAAATCAAGGAAATCCGCGGGAATTTCCTAAGCTCTATTATGAATTTAACACCCATTCAGCAATAAGAGACGAATTATCTACCCACGCTTGCGTAGACTGGTGGCGCTAGCAGGCCGTTGAAATACCTATCGACGAGCCCGTCGGCGTAGCCGACCATCGGTGCATCGTTCGAAGAGGAGCCCGCCCGTCATGCGAGGAGCCGACAGCTACAACGAGAGCTTGTTCACCACGGTTCGGCTGGAGAGCTTCGTGCCGGCCAACCACCCGCTGCGCCCGATCCGCACTTGGCTAAACGACACGTTGGCCAATATGGATGCGAAGTTTTCTGCGATGTACGAGGCCGACATCAAGGGCGGGCGCCCCAGCATCGCGCCCGAAAAACTCATGCGTGCCATGCTGCTGCAGGTGCTGTACAGCGTGCGCAGCGAGCGCCAACTGGTCGAGCAGATTCAATACAACTTGCTGTTCCGCTGGTTCGTGGGCTTGGCCATCGAAGACACGGTGTGGAACCACTCTGTGTTCAGCAAAAACCGCGACAGGCTGATCGAGCACGACGCGGTCACCGAACTGTTCAATGCGACGGTGGAGATGGCCGAGCAGCGCGGGCTGCTGTCGGGCGAGCATTTCAGCGTGGACGGCACACTGATCCAGGCCTGGGCCAGCCACAAGAGCATGCGGCGCAAGGATGGATCGGACGACGGTCGCCCGCCCGAGGACTGGCACGGCGAGCCGCGCCGCAATGCCACACACGAATCCAAGAGTGACCCCGAGTCGCGGCTGTACCGCAAGAGCAATGCGGCACCTGCGTTGCCCAGCTACCTGGGCCACGTGCTGACGGACAACCGCCACGGCCTGGTGGTCAATGTGCAAGCCAGCACTTCGGACGGAACGGCCGAGCGCGAAGTGGCCGCGCAGATGCTGGCCGACGTGGCGGGCCCGGGTAAGCGCGTGACGGTCGGGGCCGACAAGGCTTACGACACCAGAGGCTTCGTCAAGGCGTGCCGAACCATCAAGGTCACGCCCCACGTCGCCCAGAACACCAAGCGCAACGGCGGCAGCGCCATCGATGGACGCACCACCCGACACCCTGGCTACGAAGTCAGCCAGCGCAAGAGAAAGCGCATCGAGCAGTGCTTTGGCTGGGGCAAGGTGATCGGCCCGATCCGCCAAGTCATGGTTCAGGGACTGGACAAGGTCGATCAGCTTCTGACGCTGACGATGGCAGCCTACAACCTCACGCGGCTGCGTACCTTGGCGCAACTGCGTCCGCAGTGCGCCCCATGATGGCAAAGGACGTTGAAATACTCGGTTCTGACCGCGTCAATGACCCCGAAACAGGCGGTTCGAGCGCAATCGGGTCGTTCCATAACGCCGCATGACCTTGCCGAGCTGAACTACCAAGGCGGAACTTGAGTTCATCGGCGGTACTTCAACGGCCTGCTAGCCGCTCCTAGCCCAGCTCCGAGCAGCCATGACGCAATTGCCCCAGCCATGAAGCAGTGCACTCGTCAGCGTTCCGGTGGATGCTTCTTGAACATTGGGCAGCATTGAGGGACGACTTGAGGCCGCACCAACGTCGTTCACGCACGCCTAGAGCATCCTGAGGAAACTACTAACGATGTGGTCGGCATACCGGCTGGCCACGGTGGCGACGAAGCGGCTGAAATCGACGTGCGCCGTGTCGTCGGCGCGGTCCGAGATGGTGCGCATGGCGGCGAAGGGCACGCGGTAGTCGGCGCAGACCTGGGCCACGGCGGCGCCCTCCATCTCCACGGCAAGCACCGGGTGGCCCGCCGCGTGCAGCGACGTGCGCAGCGCATGCGCATCCTGCGCGGCCGAGACGAAGCGGTCGCCGCTGGCCAGCAGGCCCTGGTGCACGCGCGGCGTGGCGCCGCCGTCTTGCGCATCAAAAACGCCCCCAGCCCTTTCCAGGCAAGCGCTGGCAGCTTGCAAAAGCGTAGCGGTCAGCGCCGTGTCGCAGGCCAGGCGCGCGCCGCCGTAGCCGGGCAGCTCCCAGCGCGGGAAGAGGGGCGAGGCGTCCATGTCGTGCTGCAGGTAGTCGCTGGCCACCACCACGTCGCCCACGCGCACGCCATCGCCCACGCCGCCGGCCACGCCCGTGAACAGGATGCGCGACGCGCCAAAGCGCTCAATGAGCGCCGTGGCCGTGGTGGCCGCCGCCACCTTGCCGATGCCGGACAGCGCCAGCACCACGGGCCGCTCGTGCAGTTCCCCACGCCAGAAGGAGCGCCCGGCGTGGATGACGCGCTGCGGATGCGCCAGCGCCTGCACCAGGCCGGCCTGTTCTTCAGGCAGTGCGCTGAGGATGGCGGTGCTCATGGGCGCGGCCCATCGGGCCAGCGGCCGCCGCGCAAAGGCCGCCCCGCCGCGCTGGCGGCGTCCCCCTGCCCGCATGGCGCAGCCATGCGAGAGCGGGGGGAAGCCGCGCAGCGGCTCAGGGGGGTGCTCACTTCTTATCCCGCAGCTCGCGGCGCAGGATCTTGCCCACGGGGGTCTTGGGCAGGTCGGTGCGAAACTCGATCACCTTCGGCTGCTTGTAGCCCGTGAGGTTGGCGCGGCAGAACTCCTTGACCTGCGCCTCGGTCAGCGCCGGGTCCTTCTTGACGATGACCAGCTTCACGGCCTCGCCGGTCTTCTCGTCGGGCACGCCCACCACGGCGCATTCGAGCACGCCAGGCATCTTGGCCACCACGTCCTCGACCTCGTTGGGGTAGACGTTGAAGCCGCTGACCAGCACCATGTCCTTCTTGCGGTCCACGATCTTGAAGTAGCCGCGCTCGTCGATGATGCCGATGTCGCCGCTCTTGAAGTAGCCGTCCTCGGTCATGACCTTGGCGGTTTCATCGGGACGCTGCCAGTAGCCGGCCATGACCTGCGGGCCCTTGATGGCGATTTCGCCGGGCTGGCCCTGGGTGGTGACTTCGTTGCCCTCGTCGTCCAGCAGCTTCATGTAGGTGCTGGGGATGGGCACACCGATGGTGCCGGTGTAGTCGGTCGCGGTGACCGGGTTGCAGCTGGCCGAGGGGCTGGTTTCCGACAGGCCGTAGCCTTCGCAGATGGGGCAGCCGGTCTTCTCCAGCCAGAGCTTGGCCACGGCGCCCTGCACGGCCATGCCGCCGCCCACGGAGATCTTCAGGTTCTTCCAGTTGACCTTGCCGAAGTCGGGGTGGTTGGCCAGGCCGTTGAACAGCGTGTTCACCGCCGGGAAGCTGTGGAAGCTGTGGCGCGACAGCTCCTTGAGCACGGCGGGCAGGTCGCGCGGGTTGGGGATCAGGATGGTCTTGCCGCCCGTGCGCATGGACAGCATCATGTTCACGGTGAAGGCGAAGATGTGGTACAGCGGCAGCGCGCACACCGCCGTGGGCTGCTCGCCCGCGGGCACCTTGCCCATCACCGGGGCGTTCCAGGCCTCGGACTGCAGCACGTTGGCGATGATGTTGCGCTGCAGCAGCACGGCGCCCTTGGATACGCCGGTGGTACCGCCCGTGTACTGCAGCAGCGCGATGTCGTCGGGCTTGATGTCCGGCGCCTTGAAGCTGCCGCGCGTGCCCTGGGCGATGGCGTCGTTGAAGCGCACGGCGCCGGGCAGGTCGAACTCGGGCACCATCTTCTTGACGTTGCGCACCACGTAGTTGACCAGCGCGCCCTTGAGCAGGCCGAGCTGGTCGCCCATGGCGCACAGCACCACGTGCTTGATGGGCGTGTTGGCCACGCAGCCCTGCAGCGTGGTGGCGAAGTTCTCGATGATGATGATGGCCTTGGCGCCGGAGTCCTTGAGCTGGTGCTCCAGCTCGCGCGCGGTGTACAGCGGGTTGACGTTGACCACCACGTAGCCCGCGCGCAGCACGGCCGCCACCGCCACCGGGTACTGCGGCACGTTGGGCATCATGATGGCGACGCGGTCGCCCTTGGCCAGCCCCAGGCTCTGCAGGTAGGCCGCGAGGGCGCGGCTGAGCGAGTCGGTCTCGGCGTAGCTGATGTCCTTGCCCATGAAGCTGTAGGCGATCCGGTCGGCGTACTTGGTGAACGCTTCGTCCATCAGGGCCACCAGGGACGGGTACTGCGACGGGTCGATGTCGGCCGGAACACCTTGCGGGTAAGCGGCCAGCCAGGGGCGGTCTTGCATGCTTGTCTCTCCTAACTTCTCGTTACAAAACGGATGGCCTGCATTGTCTCAGCGGGCCCTTTCTCTCACGCCGGTGGTTATCCCGAAGCCGGGGCCACCGCTTGATGCTGCGCAACGTCCCCTGGCACAGGCCGCCGGCTAGGGCCGGGGCGCCGCGGGGACGGGGAACGGCGGGATGGTCAAGGTGCCGTCCATCATGCCGGTGCTCTGCCGGGCGGCCTGGGCCAGCGCCTCGGTCCACGCCTTGGCGGGCCTGCCGGCCACCAGGAATTCATGGCTGTTGCGCGTCTGCGGGCGCAGCAGGTGCTGCGCCACCCAGGCGTCCACCACGACCAGGGCGCCCCGGTCCATGCCATAGCGGTAGCTGATGTAGCTGGCCGGCTGCGGCGGCGCCAGCTTGCGGCCGGCCAGCCACTGCGCCCATTCGGTCTGGTGTTTGTCCATCCAGGCGCCGTCGGCCCAGCGCTTCATGCGCAGGCAGTCCACGCGCACGCTGGAGCCGCTGCGCGCGTCCTCCACGTCCATGCCCTGCTGGCGCGGGCAGTTGCCGGTCCAGAGCACGTCCTCGCGCTCAAAGTTGCCGCGGTTGGTCTGCACGCGCAGCACGGCCAGCACGTCCTTCTTGGCGCCGCGCAGCACCAGGGTGCGCGCCTGCAGCGCGATGCTGTCGCCCGGCTCCGATGGCAGGGGGTAGACGGCGTCGCTGGTGCCCAAATCCTCCCAGTCACCCGGGGGCAGGTTCAGGCGCGTGCGCCCGACCTGGTACTCGTTCGGCTGGCGCTCCAGGGGCGCGCAGGCCCCGAGGGCCAGGGCGGCGCAGGCCAGGAGCAGACGGGGCAGCCAGCGGCGGGCTGCCAGAGCGGATGTATTCATATCTGACCACAAGCTTACATGAAGATGGTTGCGCCCCCGCCGCGCGCGCCCGCTGTAGGGAGCTGCCCCCACTGGCGCGACGCCCGGGCCGCGTGCAAAAAAGGCAGCCCGCGGGCTGCCTTGGCATGGCCGTCGCGCGGGGCGCTCAGCGCACGACCTGCGCGAGTTCCCCGGCGGCGTACTTCTGCGCCATCGCGGCCAGCGGCACGCCCTTGATCTTGGCGGCCTGGCCTTCGCAGCCGAATTCCAGGTAGCGCTGCTTGCAGATGGCCTTGGCGGCCTCGCGCGCGGGCTTCATCCATTCGCGCATGTCGAACTTGTCGGGGTTCTCGGCGTGGAACTTGCGCACCGCGCCGGTCATGGCCAGGCGGATGTCGGTGTCGATGTTGATCTTGCGCACGCCGTACTTGATGGCTTCCTGGATTTCCGCCACGGGCACGCCGTAGGTTTCCTTCATCTTGCCGCCGTACTGGTTGATGAGGGCCAGCAGGTCCTGCGGCACGCTGGAGGAGCCGTGCATCACCAGGTGGGTGTTGGGAATGCGCGCGTGGATTGCCTTGACGCGGCTGATGGCCAGCACGTCGCCCGTGGGCGGGCGCGTGAACTTGTAGGCGCCGTGGCTGGTGCCGATGGCGATGGCCAGTGCGTCGAGCTGCGTGGCCGTGACGAACTGCGCGGCTTCCTCGGGGTCGGTCAGCATCTGGCTGTGGTCCAGCTTGCCGACGGCGCCAACGCCGTCTTCCTCGCCCGCCTCGCCGGTCTCCAGCGAGCCCAGGCAACCCAGCTCGCCCTCGACGGTGGCGCCGATCCGGTGCGCCATGGCGACCACCTGGCGCGTCACGTCCACGTTGTAGGCGAAATCGGACGGGGTCTTGCCGTCCTCGCGCAGCGAGCCGTCCATCATCACCGAGCCGAAGCCCAGGTCGAGCGCACCCTGGCAGATGGCGGGCGAGGTGCCGTGGTCCTGGTGCATGACCAGCGGGATGTGCGGGTAGGCCTCGCTGGCGGCAGCGATCAGGTGCTTGATGAAGCTCTCGCCCGCGTACTTGCGCGCGCCTGCGCTGGCCTGCAGGATCACGGGCGCGCCCACTTCGTCGGCCGCGGCCATGACGGCCTGCACCTGCTCCAGGTTGTTGACGTTGAAGGCGGGGATGCCATAGCCGGCTTCGGCGGCATGGTCGAGCAGTTCGCGCATCGAGACGAGAGGCATGGTGGGGAGTCCGGTCGAGGGTTGAGGAAAAGCGGTGGTAACCGCTTGGTAACCCTTGATTCTAGGGCCTGCCCCATCCGGGCCCGCCAGCGCCGCAGCGCACTCCAGGGGCTTACGCCACGCGGCAGATCTTCAGCATGTTGGTGCCGCCGGGCTGGCCCATGGGCTCGCCGCAGGTGATGGCGTAGATGTCGCCCGCCTGCACGATCTGGCGGGTCTTCAGGTGCATCTCGGCCTGCTCCAGCGCGGTGTCGCGGTCGGCGCTGGTGTCCATGAGCAGCGGGCGCACGTTGCGGTACAGCGCCATCTTGCGCTGCGTGGCCACCTTGGGGGTGAGCGCGTAGATCGGGATGTGGATGCGGTGGCGGCTCATCCACAGCGCGGTGGAGCCGCTGTCGGTCAGCGCCACGATGGTCTTGGCGCCCAGGTGGTGCGCGGTGAACAGCGCGCCCATGGCGATGCTCTGGTCGATGCGGCCGAAGGTGCGGCCGGTGAAGTCGGCGTCCAGCTCCACGTCCTCGGCGGCCTCGGCGGCGGCGCAGATGTTGGCCATCTCGCGCACCGTCTCCAGCGGGTACTTGCCCGCCGCGGTCTCGGCGCTGAGCATCACGGCGTCGGTGCCGTCGAGCACGGCGTTGGCCACGTCGCTCACCTCGGCGCGCGTGGGCACGGGGTTGGTGATCATGCTCTCCATCATCTGCGTGGCGGTGATGACCACCTTGTCCATGTCGCGCGCCATGCGGATCATCTTCTTCTGCAGCGCGGGCACGGCGGCGTTGCCCACCTCCACGGCGAGGTCGCCGCGCGCGACCATGATGCCGTCGGACACGCGCAGGATTTCCTCCAGGCGCGGGATGGCCTCGGCGCGCTCTATCTTTGCGATCAGCGCGGGCCGGTGGCCGTAGTCCGCCGCCGCCACGTTGCACAGCTGGCGCGCCATCTCCATGTCGATGGCGTTCTTGGGAAAGCTCACGGCCACGTAGTCGGCCTGGAAGCCCATGGCGGTCTTGATGTCCTCCATGTCCTTGGCGGTGAGCGCGGGCGCCGTCAGGCCGCCGCCCTGCTTGTTGATGCCCTTGTTGTTGGACAGTTCGCCGCCGAGCTTGACGGTGGTGTGCACGGCGTCGCCGCGCACCGCCTCCACGGTGAGCACGATCAGGCCGTCGTTGAGCAGCAGCGTATCGCCCGGCTTCACGTCGCGCGGCAGCTCCCTGTAGTCCAGGCCCACGCCCTGCAGGTCGCCCGGTTCGGTGCGCGAGGCGTCGAGCACGAAGGGCGCGCCCGGCTCCAGCCACACCTTGCCCTCGGCGAACTTGCCCACGCGGATCTTCGGGCCCTGCAGGTCGGCCATGATGGCCACCTCGCGCCCGGCACGCTGGGCGGCCTCGCGCACCATGGCGGCGCGGTCGATGTGGTCCTGTGCCTTGCCGTGGCTGAAGTTCAGGCGCACGACGTTGACGCCCTCGCGGATCATCTGCTCCAGCAGCTGGGGCTCGCTGGAAGCGGGGCCCAGGGTGGCGACGATCTTGGTGGCGCGAAGCAATTGCATGAGGGTCTCCTGGTGTGCGTGTAATCCGGTTTCAATTTTTGCACGAATCCGGTTACATCCGTGCGACAAGCGGCAGCAAAAACAGGAGCTGCCAGCGCTTGCCTGGCAATGGTTTGCAACTCTTTTATGCTGCAAACCCAATAAAAACAAGCGCCAGCAGCTATTGCTTTGGTAGCAGCATCAGCCCGCCAGCACCCGCACGGGCCACCCGCGCTGCACCGCCTGGTGCTGCAGGCGCCGCTGGCGCCCCGCGTCCTCGGCCTGCGCGGCTTGGCGCTCGGCCAGCTTGAGGGCGATGAGCGCGCGCGCCAGGCGCTTGTTGGCGTGCTGGCTGCGCTCGCCCATCACCTTGACGGCGATGCCGCTGGCCACGTGCAGCGCGTGCACCGCCGAGTCGGTGGTGTTGACGTGCTGCCCGCCCTTGCCGCTGGCGCGGCAGGCCTGGTAGACGATGGCGCCGTCGTCCAGCCCCGCCACGGCCTCAGGCACGGCGCAGCGCTGCACGCCCACGAACCAGTTCTTGCGCCGGTGGCCCGGCCGCCAGGGGCTGGTGAAGACGCACTGCACGCTGCCCTCCCACGTGGCCAGCCATTGCCGCGCCGCGGCGCTGGCCGCGCCCCGCAGCAGCACCGACCTGAAGCCCGCCGGCGTGGCCGCCTCCTGCGCCACGGCCAGCGCGATGCCGTGGGCCCCGGCGTCGCGCAGCAGGGCGCGCACGGTGATGGCCACGGCGCGTTCGCATTCCGCCGGGCCCTGCGCGGCGGTGATCTGGATCAGCAGCATGCGGACAGCGCCCCTTTCTTGTAGGTCAGCAGCGGCCGCAGCCGCGCCACCAGGCGCGCCAGGCCGGCCTCAGCCAGCGTCGCCACCACGGCGTCCACGTCCTTGTAGGCCTGGGGCGCCTCCTCATACAGCAGCGCCTTGTCGGCGCAGACCACGGTGCTGCCGAAGCGCGTGCGGCGCAGCCCCTCGGACGGAAAGCGCGGCGCCAGGCGCCCCATGCAGTCCGCGCGCGCCCACTTGCGCCCGGCCCCGTGCGCCAGCGAATCGAGCGCGTCGTGGCAGTCCGCCAGCGGCGCCACGAGGTAGCTGTAGTCGCCGCGCGAACCGGGAATCACCACCAGGCCCTGGCCGGCCGGCGTGGCGCCCTTGCGGTGCAGGTAGCCCGCCTCGCCCCGCGCCACGGCGGGCAGCACGTGGTTGTGGCTCACGTCCAGCAGGCACTGGCCGCCGGTGCGCAGCGCGCGCAGCATGCGCTGGGCGATCCAGTGGCGGTTGCACGCGGCGTAGGCCAGCGCGGCGTCGTGCGCGGCCAGGTAGACGCGCGCGCCATCGCTGCCTGCGGCCAGTCCGGCGTGGCCCCAGCGCTCGACGTGTTCGCGCAGGATGGCGCCGCCCAGCCCGCGCGAGCCGCTGTGCACCAGCAGGTGCACGTGCTTGGCGTCGAGCGCCACGCTGGCGTCGTACACGGCATCGACCACCTGCAGCTCGGCAAAGTGGTTGCCGCCGCCGATGGTGCCCAGGCTCTCGGCCAGCATGGCCTCGGTGGCGGGCAGCGGCGCCGTGGGCAGCGCGCGCAGTTGCGCCAGCGCGTCGTCCATGAGCGCATCGGGCAGCGGCCCGTCGATGCTGCCGAGCTGCTTTTCCAGCCCGCTGGGCGACACCTTGTGCGTGCGCAGCCCGGTGCGCCACAGCGCCATGCCGCAGCCGATGTCGCCGCCCACCAGCGCCGGGTACAGGTGGCCCACGGTGAAGAAGGCCGCGCCCACCGGATAGCCCCGGCCGGGGTGCAGGTCCGGCAGGCCGACGGCGGCGCGCATGTGCGGCAGCCGCGCGGTGGTGTGGAGTTGCTGGACCGCGGCGTCTTCGATCCACACGCGGTCGTTGGCGAATAGGCGCACCTGTGGCGCGCCGCCTTGAAGGGAAGAATTGCCCATGAAAACCTTTGGAACAGGCAAGAGAAACCAGGCGCCGCGCAGTGCGTGGCGCTGCCAGGAGGGCTGCATGCCGCAAGGGGCGCAGCGCGGCGGCTGGGGTTCTCGGGCCTGTCCGGCGGTGCGGGCAGGGCGGTGGAATCAGGCCAGCGCGGCGGCCTTGCGGGTGCAGCAAAGGACGGTGTGAGCGTGTCGTGCAGTCATGGGCTGCTCCTTTGCGAAAAAGAAAAGAGGGGGCGAGTCTAGCGGCGGCGCGCACGCCCAGCCAGCGCGGGCGGGCGGCGGCTGTTGCGCCGCCGCATCAGTCGCGCATCAGCGCCTCGATCTCATCGGCCGCCACGGGCACGCCGCGCGTGATGAGTTCGCAGCCGCCTTCGGTGACCACGGCGTCGTCCTCGATGCGGATGCCGAGGTTCCAGAACGCCTCGGGCACGCCCGCGGCGGGGCGCACGTACAGGCCGGGCTCGATGGTCAGCACCATGCCCGGGCGCAGGATGCGGCTCGGGCGGTTGGTGATGGTTTCGCCCGACAGCGGGTCCTGGCGCGCGCTCGCCTGGCCCACCTCGGCAGGCTCGACGTAGCTGCCGCAGTCGTGCACGTCCATGCCGAGCCAGTGGCCGGTGCGGTGCATGTAGAACGGGAAGTAGGCGCGCTGCTCGATCACGTCCTGCGCGCTGCCGGCCTTGCCCTTGTCGAGCAGGCCCAGGTCGAGCAGGCCCTGCGCCAGCACGGCCACGGTGGCGTCGTGCGGGTCGTTGAAGCGGTTGCCGGAGCGCGTGGCGGCCACGGCGGCCTCCTGGCTGGCCAGCACCAGGTCGTAGAGCGCGCGCTGCGGCCCGGTGAAGCGCCCGTTGGCCGGGAAGGTGCGCGTGATGTCGCTGGCGTAGCCGTCGAGCTCGCAGCCGGCGTCGATCAGCACCAGCTCGCCGTCGCGCAGCGGCGCGGCGTCGGCGCGGTAGTGCAGCACGCAGGCATTGGCGCCGGCCGCGACGATGGAGCCGTAGGCCGGGGACTGCGCGCCGTGGCGGCGGAATTCGTGCAGCAGCTCGGCGTCGAGGTGGTATTCGCGCAAATCCTGGCCCGCGCGCAGCAGGCGCGCCGATTGCCGCATGGCGCGCACGTGGGCGCCGGCGCTGATTTCGGCGGCGCGGCGCATGGTGGCCAGCTCGTGCGCATCCTTCACCAGGCGCATTTCGTCCAGCAGGGTGCACAGGTCGCCCTGCTGCGCCGGGCACAGCGCGCCGAAGCGCGCGCGCGCGCGCACCTGGCCGAGCCAGCCTTCGACCTGCGCGGCCAGGCCCGGATGGGTGGCGAACGGGAACCAGACCTGGCTGCGGTTTTCCAGCAGGCGCGGCAGGCGCGCGGCCAGTTCGGCGAAGGAGTGCGCGGCATCGACGCCGAGCGCGGCGGGCGCGGCCTCGGGGCCGAGGCGGTAGCCGTCCCAGATCTCGCGCTCCAGGTCCTTGGGCGCGCAGAACAGGGTGGATTCGCCTTCGGCCGTGAGCACCAGCAGCGCCTGCGGCTCGGTGAAGCCGGTGAGGTAGTAGAAGTAGCTGTCGTGGCGGAACGGGAAGCTGTTGTCGCGGTTGCGCGGCTGCTCGGCGGCGGTGGGAATGAGGGCGATGCCGCCGGCACCGAGTTGGCGCGCGAGGGCCTGGCGGCGCAGGGCATGGGGTGTGGTCATGGCGCTATGGTAGTGCCCTGGTTGAGCGCCTGCAGGCGCTCGGGCGTGCCCACGTCGGTCCAGCGGCCGGTGTACGGCGCGGCGCCGACGCGGCCCGCGTCCATGGCGCGGCGCAGCAGCGGCGCCAGCGGCGCGGCCACGCCATCGGGGTTGCCGGGGGGAATGTCGCACCAGGGCGGCGCGAACAGTTCGGCCTTCAGCAGCGCAAGCGTGCTGTAGGTGTAGCGCGGCGCCGGGTCAGCGTCGGGCAGGTTCAGCGCCAAGCCATCGGGCGAGAGGCCGAAGTCGCCGCGCGGGTGGTGCGGCGGGTTCGGCACCAGCCACAGGTGGGCCAGCAGGGGGCTGGCGGCGAAGGCCTGCGCGGCCTCGGGCGCGAAGACGAAGTCGGGCGCGAACACGTCGCCCGCCGCAAGCCAGAACACCGGGCCGAGCTGCGGCAGCGCGCGCGCGATGCCGCCGGCCGTCTCCAGCGCGCGGCCGAAGTCGCGCCCCTCGTTGGAGTATGAAATCGATAGCTGCTGGCGCTTGACCAGCAAGGGCTGAAGGCCAAAATGGCTTGAAATTCGATCGCCCAGCCAGGCGGTGTTGACCACCACGCGGCGCACGCCCGCGTCAGCCAGCGCGCGCAAATGCCATTCCAGCAGCGGCACGCCCTGCACGGGCAGCAGCGGCTTGGGGCAGGTGTCGGTGAGCGGGCGCATGCGTTCGCCACGGCCGGCGGCCAGCAGCATGGCGGGGATCGGAAACGTGGTCATGGGGGCGCAGTGTAGGTGCCGCAGAACGGGTCGGCCAGGCGCAGCAGCTCCGCCAGCGTGCGCACCTGCATCTTGCGCATGGCCTGGGCGCGGCGCACCTTGACGGTGATCTCGCTCACGCCCAGGTCCGCCGCGATCTGCTTGTTGAGCCGGCCGGCGGCCACGCCGCGCACCACTGCCTGCTCGCCCGGGGAGAGGCTGTCCCAGCGCGCGCGCCGCAGCGCCTGCACCTGCGCCTGGGCGCGCCGGTCGCGGTCGCGCCCGAGGCCGAGCTGGATGGCGTCGAGCAAATCCTGGTCGCGGAAGGGCTTGGTCAGGAACTCGATGGCGCCGCCCTTCATGGCCTGCACGCTCATCGGGATGTCGCCGTGGCCGGTGATGAAGACCACGGGCAGCGCCATGCCCAGGTCCTGCATCTGGCGCTGGAATTCGAGGCCGCTCTGGCCGGGCATGCGGATGTCGAGCACCAGGCAGGCGGGCGTGCCGTCTCCCGCTGCATCGGCCTGGCGCCAGTGCGCCAGGAACGCAGCCGTGGAGCCAAAGCCCTGCGCCGCCAGGCCCACGGACGCCAGCAGGTCCTCGATGGCGGCGCGCACCGAGGCGTCGTCGTCGATCACATACACCCGGGCGCCGTTCATGCCGCATTGTCCCGCAGCGCCGGCAGGCTGACGTGGAAGCTGGCGCCACGGCGCCCGTCGGCGCGCGGCGCGGCCCAGACCCGCCCGCCGTGGGCCTCGGCCATGCTGCGGCACAGCGTCAGCCCCAGGCCCATGCCCTGGCTCTTGGTGCTCCAGAAGGCATCGAACAGGTGGGCCTGCACGGCGGGGTCAAGGCCGATGCCGCTGTCGGTCACGCACAGCTCCAGTTGCTCCGGCCCGGGGCGGCGCAGGGACAGGATGATTTCGGGCACACCGCCGGGGCCGGCGGTGTCGATGGCGTCGATGGCGTCGATGGCATTGAGCAGCAGGTTGCCCACGATCTGCTGCACCTGCACGCGGTCGGCCCAGGCCGGGGGCAAGCCGGGCGCGGCGTCCCAGCGCACGGCGATGCCGCGCGCGTCGAGCGCGCCGCGCGACAGGGCCACCATGTCGCGCGCGGCTTCTTCCAGGTCGAAGCGCTGGCGCCGCGGCGCCTCGCCGCGCGCCATGCCGCGGATGCGGGTGACGACGTTGCTGGCGCGCTCGGCGTCGGCCAGGATGCGCTGCAGCGCCTGGCCAGCTTTTTCCAGCTGCGGCGGCTGCTGCGCCAGCCAGCGCTGGCAGGCGTGGCCGCTGGTGACGATGGCCGCCAGCGGCTGGTTGACCTCGTGGGCGATGGAGCCGGTCAGCGCGCCCAGGCTGGTGGCGCGCGCGATCTGCAGCAGCCGTGCCTGGGCCGCGTGGGCCGCCGCCTGCGCGGCCACCATCTTCAGGCCCAGGTAGGCGGTGATGGCGATGGCCAGGATGCTGATGCCGGTGTTGACCAGGCCGACGCTGTACAGCCCGGCCGGCGTGAGCGCGAAGCTGACCACGGTGAGCGCAATGCAGGCCAGCGCCAGCGCCACCACGGCGCGCGGGCTGAACCAGCGCACCGCCACCAGGATGACCGCCGTGTGGAACACCGCCGCCGCCACGGCGTACTCGGTCAGCGTGTCGGCCACGAAGATGGCGGCCATGGCCAGGCCCAGGGCCAGGGCGATGAGCGCGCGGCGCACGCGCGCCGGGGGGCGCAGGGAAGCGAGCATGGCGCTCTCCTTATAGGAGCTGCCAGCGCTTGCCAGTCAAGCGATTGCGGTGGAAAACCACCTCAATTCCTTATCTGGCAAGCGCAAGCAGCTATTGTTTGTGAAGCATCAATCCTCCGCGCTGGCGTTCCAGAAGGCCTGCAGCACGCCGTCCTCGGCTTCCAGGCGGGCCATGATCTGGTCCAGTTCGCCGCCGTCCACGGCGGTGGCGTAGAGCGTGGCCTCGATCTCCGCGTCGCCCTGGCCGAAGGGGTGCTGGTCGATGTCGCGCACCGGGTAGCTGGCGGCCTCCAGCCATTCGACCAGTTGCTCGCGCACCTCGGACTGGCGCGCGCGCCGGCAGATGACGTAGACCGTGTAGGTGGCCTCGCTGAATTCCTCCTGCACCGGCTGGCGGTTGATGCGGTTGACCACCGGGCGCAGCAGCGTATTCGCCGCCAGCACGAACAGCGCCGCCAGCACGGCCTCGGGCAGCAGCTTGGCGCCGGCGCAGCAGCCCACGGCGGCGGAACCCCAGAGCGTGGCGGCGGTGTTCAGGCCCGAGACGTTGGCGCCCTCCTTCATGATGGCGCCCGCACCGAGGAAGCCGATGCCCGAGACCACGTAGGCGATCACCTGCAGCGGGCTGGGCGAGCCGCCGTAGAGCGTGTGAAAGCGCACCGCCAGATCGACGAACACCGCCGCGCCCACGGCCACCAGCGTGTTGGTGCGCAGCCCCGCCGTGCGCTGGCGCACCTGGCGCTCGAAGCCGATCAGGGCGCCGAGCAGGAAGGCCAGCAGCAGGCTGGCCAGGGTGCTCAGCGTGGCGGAGAGGTCGAAGGCAGGCCATTGGTTCATGCGGCCATCCTAGCCAGGAAAGATGTCACTGCGGCCCTCACTGCCAGCCGAAGCGGCGCATGTAGGCGCGCTTGGCCCACGTGGCCAGCACGGCATAGCCCAGCAGGATGGCGGCCAGCAACGGCCAGTACAGCGGCGGCAGCGCCTGCAGCTTGAAGTGGCCGGCCAGCGGCCCCATGGGCAGGAAGATGCCCACGGCCATGATGGCCGCCGTGGTCAGCAGCAGCGGCCAGGCGGCGCGGCTCTGGATGAAGGGCAGGCGCGGCGTGCGGATCATGTGCACGATCAGCGTCTGCGTGAGCAGGCCGACGACGAACCAGCCGGACTGGAACAGCGCCTGCTGCGCGGGCGTGTTGGCCTGGAAGACCCACCACATCATGCCGAAGCACAGGATGTCGAACACCGAGCTCAAGGGGCCGAAGCACAGCATGAAGCGGCCGATGTCCTGCGGGTTCCAGCGCAGCGGCTGGCGCACCAGTTCGTCGTCCACGCGGTCGAAGGGGATGGCGATCTGCGAGATGTCGTACAGCAGGTTCTGCACCAGCAGCTGCAGCGGCAGCATGGGCAGGAACGGCAGGAACACCGAGGCCACCAGCACCGAGAACACGTTGCCGAAGTTGGAGCTGGCCGTCATGCGGATGTACTTGAGCATGTTGCAGAAGGTGCGGCGGCCCTCGACCACGCCCTGCTCCAGCACCATCAGGCTTTTCTCCAGCAGGATGATGTCGGCCGCCTCCTTGGCGATGTCCACCGCGCCGTCCACGCTGATGCCGATGTCGGCGGCGCGCAGCGCCGGCGCGTCGTTGATGCCGTCGCCCATGAAGCCCACCACGCGGCCCTGCGCGCGCAGCGCGTGCACGATGCGCTCCTTGTGCAGCGGCGTCAGCCGGGCGAACAGCCGGTGCGTTTGCACTGCGGCGGCCAGCGCGGCGTCGCCCATGCGCTCGACCTGCGCGCCGGTCACGGGCTGGCCGCCGGCCAGGCCCACCTGCTCGCAGACGCGGGCCGCCACCAGCTCGTTGTCGCCGGTCAGCACCTTGACCTCCACGCCGTGCGCGGCCAGTGCCTGCAACGCCGGGGCGGTGGATTCCTTCGGCGGATCCAGGAAGGCGATGTAGCCCACCAGCGTCAGCGCGGCCTCGTCGGCCACGCCGTAGCCGTAGGCCGCCAGCGGGCTGGCCGGCAGGTGGCGGCGGGCCACGGCGACCACGCGCAGGCCCTGGGCGTTCAGCCCTTCGGTCACGGCGCGCACGCGGGCCAGCATTCCGGCATCCAGCGCCACGGTGTTGTCGCCGTCGCGCACCTGCGTGCACACGGCCAGCATTTCCTCGACGGCGCCCTTGCACACCAGCAGCGTGTCGCCGCCGGCCTGCGGCTGCAGCAGCACCGACATGCGCCGGCGCTCGAAGTCGAAGGGAATCTCGTCCACCTTGCGCCAGGCGGCCTCCAGCCCCGGCTCGGGGTGCAGCTGCAGGTGTTCGATGACGGCGCGGTCCAGCAGGTTCTTCAGCCCGGTCTGGTGGTAGCTGTTGAGCCAGGCCAGGTGCAGCGCCTCGCGCGACTCGTGGCCGAACACGTCGGTGTGGCGCTCCAGCACGATACGGTCCTGCGTCAGCGTGCCGGTCTTGTCGGTGCACAGCACGTCCATGGCGCCGAAGTTCTGGATGGCGTCGAGGCGCTTGACGATGACCTTCTGCCGCGACAGCACCACCGCGCCCTTGGCCAGCGTGGAGGTGACGATCATCGGCAGCATCTCCGGCGTCAGGCCCACGGCCACCGACAGCGCGAACAGGAAGGCCTCCATCCAGTCGCCCTTGGTGAAGCCGTTGAGCAGCAGCACCAGCGGCACCATCACCAGCGCGAAGCGGATCAGCAGCCAGGAAACGCTGTTGACCCCCGCCTGGAACGCGGTGGGCGCGCGGTCCGTGGCCACGGCGCGGTGGGCCACCTGGCCGAAGTAGGTCTGGTTGCCGGTGGCCACGACCACGGCCGTGGCCACGCCGGAGACCACGTTGGTGCCCATGAACAGCAGGTTGGTCTGCTCCAGCAGGCCTTCGGCGAGCTGCTGGCGCTCGGCGAATTTCTCCACCGGCAGCGACTCGCCGGTCATCGCGGCCTGGGCCACGAACAGGTCCTTGGCCGTGAGCACGCGGCAGTCGGCCGGCACCATGTCGCCGGCCGACAGCAGGATGTGGTCGCCCGGCACCAGCGCGCGCATGGGCACCTCGCGGCCCCGGGCCGGGGCGGGAAAGCCCGGCCCGGCGGCCCCGGCGTCCAGCGCGCGCCGGATCACCGTGGCGGTGCTGCCCACCATGGCCTTGAGGCGCTCGGCGCTGCGCTGCGAGCGCCCCTCCTGCACGAAGCGGATCAGCGTGGACAGCAGCACCATGGCGCCGATCACGAGGGTGGCCTGCAGGTCCTCGGTCAGGTACGAGACCACGGCCAGCAGCGTCAGCAGCACGTTGAACGGGTTGCGGTAGCACTGCCACAGGTGCTGCCACCAGGGCAGCGGCTTTTCGTGGTCCACCTCGTTCGGGCCCACGCGGCGCAGGCGCTCGGCGGCCTCGGCCTCGCTCAGCCCGTCCTCGTGCGACTGCAGGCGCACCAGCGCGCCGGGAATGTCGTCGCAGGCGGCGCGCCACAGCGCGCGCGTGCGCTGCGCGGGCACGGCGCCGGGCGCCACCGGCTTGCCCGGCAGCGCGCTGCGGCGGAACAGCCGCAGGTTGTGGCGGCGGCGCAGAAAGCCGCCGAACCAGGACGTGAGGAAGTGCATGGTGTTCTCCTGGCGTGGCGGGCACGGCCACGCGGTCGGTCAGGCGCCGCGCCAGGCCAGCAGGCCCCAGCCCAGGCGGCAGGCGGGCTGCGGCGCGGCCGGCACGATGCCCAGCGGACGCAGGCTGTCGCGCACCGGCCGCGGCAGGTGGCGCAGCACGGCGTCGCGGTCATCGAGGGGCAGCAGGCTCAAAGCATCGGCCGCGACACGCGGCGGGCAGCCGGCCACGGCGGCGGCAAAGGCGGGCAGGCCATGGGTGGCCCGCAGCGCGCGCACTTGCTGCACATTGCGCGAGAGCAGGGCCGCGCGCAGCGCGGCATGCAGTGGGTGACGGGTCATGGGAGTTCTCCTGGGTGGGGCGGCGGCCCGGGCGGAGACCTCGCATGCGTCAGGCGATGGCGGGCCTCCGGGCCGTGGCGGCCGGGTGCAACGAACGGAATGGGCGGGACGGAGGGGGAGCGGCGCACGCTCGCCCGTCAGGGTCGGAATCCATGGCTTTGTTCTCCATCGTGGGGGGAAAGAAACGCGCGGCACGGGCGGCGCGGCATGGCAGCCATTGTCCCGCCCGGGGCCGCCGGCCGCCAGCGCCTCTTGGGAAGGCGCGGCGAGACGATGGATCACGCTGGCTATACCAAGGTATAGCCAGCGCAGTGGTCAAAAAACGAGGCGGTAGCCCACGGCCGTTTCGGTGAGCAGGTGGCGGGGCTGCGCGGGGTCCACCTCCAGCTTGCCGCGCAGATGGCCCATGTAAACGCGCAGGTAGTGGCTCTGGCCGCCGTGCGCCGGCCCCCAGACCTCGCGCAGCAGCTGCCGCTGGGTGAGCACGCGGCCCGCGTTGGCCACCAGTACCGCCAGCAGGCGGTATTCGATCGGCGTGAGGTGGACTTCCACACCCGCGCGGCGCACCAGGCGCCGCGCGCGGTCGATCTCCACCGCGCCCGCGCCGTCGCCGAAGCGGAACACCGCCTCGGCGGCCTCGCCAGCGGCGGCCCGCGGCCTGCGCAGGTTGGCGCGCACGCGCGCCAGCAGTTCGCCGGTGCCGAAGGGCTTGGTGAGATAGTCGTCGGCCCCCGCGTCGAGCGCGGCAATCTTGTCCGCCTCGTCGGCGCGCGCCGAGAGCACGATGATGGGCACGCTGGACCAGCCGCGCACGTCGCGGATCAGTTCCACGCCGTCGCCGTCGGGCAGGCCCAGGTCGAGCACCAGCAAATCCGGCTTGCGCGTGCCTGCGGCCGCCAGGCCATCGCGCCGGGTGGCGGCTTCGTGCACCAGCCAGCCCTCTTCTTCCAGTGCGCTGCGCACGAAACGCCGGATCTGCGGCTCGTCCTCGATCACAATGGCGACGCAAGGCGGTGATGAAGTCATGGGGGGCTATTCCGTCAGGGCTGGAGGGTCGCGGCGCGGCAGGGTCACGGTGAATTCTGCCCCCGCGCCCTGGGCATCCGGCAGCGCGTTCGCCGCCACGATCTCGCCCCCGTGGGCCTGCACGATGGCCTTGCAGATGGCCAGGCCCAGCCCCACGCCAGGCATGGCCGACTCGGCCTGGCCCCGGGTGAACTTGTCGAACAGCACCTGCTCGCGGCCCCGCAGGTGGGGCGGCAGCCCCGGACCATGGTCGCGCACGGCGATCTGCAGCGCCTGTGGCAAGGCCCGCGCCGTGACCACGACCGGCGGCCCGCCGTAACGGGCGGCGTTTTCCAGCAGGTTGACCAGCACGCGCTCGAGCAGCACCGCGTCGAACTCGACCAGCGGCAGGTCAGGGGTCAGCTCGGTACGCACGGGCAGGCCGCCCAGCGCGGGCTGGGCGGCACGGATGGCAGCCCCCACGGCCTCTTCGACCGATTGCCAGTCACGCCGCAGATGGACAGCCCCGCCGCCCATGCCGCTTTCCAGCCGCGCCATGTCCAGCAGGTTGCCCACCAGGGTGTTCAAGGCCCGCGCCTGGGCCACGATGGCCTGCGCCACGTCGGCTTGCCCGGCGGGCAGCGGCGGCGCCATGGTCCGCAGCGACTCGGCCAGCCCGATCAGCGCCGTGAGCGGCGTGCGCACGTCGTGCGAGATGGCGCCCAGCAGGGCATTGCGCAGGCGCTCCGACTCGATGTCCAGCACGGCCTGCTGCGCCACTTCGACGTAGTGCACGCGCTCCACGGCAATGGCGATCTGGCGGGCCAGGGTTTCAAGCTGCCGCGCCTGTTCGGGAATCACCAGCCAGCGCGGGTCCGCCGGGCGCAGTGCCAGCACCCCGCGCACGCGCATCGGCGCCGTCAGCGGCGCATAGTGCCAGGGCTGGGCCGACAGGGTGGCCGTGGTCAAGCCCGCGCTCTGGCCCTGGCGGAAGGCCCAGTCGGCAACGCTGAAGTCAAACCCTTGCGGCGCCTGGTCCGGCGGTGCGAGCCGGTCCTGCGCATCGGTCAGCAGCACCAGGGCCTCGCCACCGTAGTGGCGCTGCACGGCGGCGGCGCCCAGGGCCTGGATCTGGCTGGCCTGCAGCGCCGCCGACAGGTCGCGCGCCAGCGCGAAGAGCGACTGCGCGCGCTGCTCGCGCCCCGCCGAAACGCTGGCCGCGAAGCGCAGGCCGGCCGTCAGCTGCCCCACCAGCAGCCCGACCCCCAGCATGACGGCGAACGTCAGCAGGTACTGCACATCGCTCACCGCGAACGAGAACGTGGGCAGCACGAAAAAGAAGTCGAAGGCCATGACGTTGAGCGCCGCCGCGCAGGCCGCCGGCCCCCGGCCGAAGCGCCACGCCACCCCCACCACGCCGAGCAGGTAGAGCATGACGATGTTGGTCAGCTCCAGCACGCCCGACAGCGGCGTGGCCAGCAGCGTGATGGCCACGCTGCTGACCGCTGCCCACGCGTAGCCATGCCATGGCGAACCACGCCAGGTTTCCTGCATGTCCCCCCGGGCGGGCGCCAGCCAGGGGCCGTGCGCCAGGCGCCGCGCGCTGCCCGCAGGCGCCACGGAAACGATGTCCAGGGCCGGGGCGATGCGTGCCAGCCGGCGCGCCAGCCCCGGCCACCAGGCCCCCGTCCACCGGCACCACTGCGCACGCGCATGGCCCCGCCCCAGCACCAGCATCGCGCAGTTCAGGCGCTGCGCCTGCTGGGCCAGCGCCGGTGCCACCTGCTCGTCGCTGAGCACCGCCGTCTCGGCGCCCAATTCCTGCGCCAGGCGCAGCACCGCCAGGATGCGGTCGCGCTCCGGGGCTGCCAGGCGCGCCAGGCGCGGGGTTTCAACGTACACCGCATGCCAGCGGACACTGAGCTGCCCGGCCAGGCGCGCGGCTGTGCGCACCGTCTGCGCCGCGTCCGGCCCGGGGCCGACCGCCGCCAGAATGGCGCCCGACGTGTTCCACGCGGGTGGCGCGCCGCCTCCCTGCCCAGTGGCGCCCCCGCCCGATTGTTCGACGCGCCAGCCACGCACGTCGTCCTCGACGTGCTCGGCGGTGCGGCGCAGGGCGATCTCGCGCAGGGCGATCAGGTTGCCCTTGCGGAAGAAATTCTGCGCGGCACGCTCGGCCTGCTGGGGCAGGTAGACCTTGCCGGCGGCCAATCGCGCCGCCAGTTCATCGGGCGTGGCATCGACCAGGATGACTTCGTCGGCGGCATCGAGCACGCTGTCGGGCACCGTCTCGTGCACGCGGATGCCGGTGATGGCGCCCACCGTGCCATTCAGGCTCTCCAGGTGCTGCACGTTGAGCGCCGTCCACACCTCGATGCCTGCGGCCAGCAGTTCTTCCACGTCCTGCCAGCGCTTGGCATGGCGCGAACCGGGCACGTTGCTGTGCGCCAGTTCGTCCACCAGCAGCACCTGCGGGTGGCGCTGCAGGGCACCATCGAGGTCGAATTCGTGCAGCACCTTGTCCCGGTAGGGCAGCTCCCGGGCCGGCAGCGCTTCCAGGCCGGCGACCAGCGCGGCGGTCTCCCGGCGCCCGTGCGTCTCGACGACGCCGATCACCACGTCGCGCCCGGCCTCGCGTTCGCGCTGGGCCGCGCTGAGCATGGCCCAGGTCTTGCCGACTCCGGCGTTGGCGCCGAAGTAGATGCGCAAGCGCCCACGCGGGGCTCGCTCGGCATCGGCGCGCCACTGCGCGAGCAGGGCGTCCGGGTCAGGGCGGCTGGCTTCAGACATGGCGCGGGCAGGTTAACGCATCGGAGGCGGCCATTCACCGTCCATCGGCCGCCTCCAGGGCCAGGTTGAGCGCCAGCACATTCACCCGGGGCTCGCCAATCCAGCCAAGCCACTGGGGCGCCTCCACATGGCGCTGGACCAGATCAACCACCCGCTCGGGCGCCATCCCCCGCAGGCGCGCGATGCGCGGCACCTGGTACAGCGCCGCAGCGGGGCTGATGTGGGGGTCCAGGCCGCTGGCCGATGCCGTGACCAGATCCGCGGGCACCGGGGCCGTGTTCCCGGGGTCGGCCGACTGCAGCCTGGCAATGCGGTCCTTGACCGCAGCGGCCAATGCCGGGTTCAAGGGGCCCAGGTTGGAGCCGGAGGAAGCCGAGGCGTTGTACGGCATGGGCGCGGTCGCCGAAGGGCGGCCCCAGAAGTGCCGGGGGTCGCTGAAATGCTGGCCGATCAGGGCCGAGCCCACAGGCTGGCCCGCGCGAAGCACCAGGCTGCCCGCCGCCTGGGCCGGAAAGACGGAACGGGCCACGCCGGTCACCACCAGCGGGTAGACGATGCCTGTCAGCACGCTGAGCAGGACAAAAAGGACCAGGGCCGGACGCGCGGCCGCAAAGAGCTTGGTGTTCATGCCGGACTCCTTCACACCATGCCGCTGGCAGCCAGCAGCAAGTCGATGCATTTGATGCCCACGAAGGGAACGGCCAGCCCCCCGAGGCCATAGACCGCCAGGTTGCGCCGCAGCAGCGCCGCCGCGCCGACAGGCCGGTAGCGCACGCCCTTGAGCGCCAGCGGGATGAGCACGACGATGACCAGGGCGTTGAAGATCACCGCGCTCAGGATGGCCGACGACGGGCTGGCCAGCCGCATGACGTTCAGGGCCCCCAGTTGCGGGTACGTGCCCATGAAGATCGCGGGAATGATGGCGAAGTACTTGGCCACGTCGTTGGCGATGGAAAAGGTGGTCAGGGAGCCGCGCGTCATCAGCAAGGCCTTGCCGGTTTCCACCACCTCGAGCAGCTTCGTCGGGTTGGAATCCAGGTCCACCATGTTGCTGGCCTCCTTGGCGGCCTGCGTGCCGCTGCCCATGGCCACCGCCACGTCGGCCTGGGCCAGCGCGGGTGCGTCGTTGGTGCCATCGCCGGTCATCGCCACCAGGCGCCCTTCGGATTGGTACTGCCGGATGAGGCGCAGCTTGTCCTCGGGCGTGGCCTCGGCCAGGAAGTCGTCCACGCCCGCCTCGGCGGCGATGGCTGCGGCCGTGAGCCGGTTGTCGCCGGTGATCATCACGGTGCGTATGCCCATGCGCCGCAGCGCGGCGAAGCGCTCGCGGATACCGGCCTTGACAATGTCCTTCAGCTCGACCACGCCCAGCACGCGCGCGCCGTCGGCCACCGCCAGCGGCGTGCTGCCCCGGCGTGCCACCTCGTCGGCCATGCGCGCCACCTCGCCCGGCATGCTGCCTCCCAGGGCCTCGACATGGCGGCGCAGCGCCTCGGCCGCGCCCTTGCGCAGCACGATCCAGCCGCCGCCCTGGCCTTGGGCGGCCGCGGGCACATCCGCGCCGCTCATGCGCGTCTGCGCAGTGAATGGCACGAACGCCGCGCCATGCACCGGTTCGCCGGCGATCCCTTCGCGCCGCGCCAGCTCGACAATGCTGCGTCCTTCGGGCGTCTCATCGGCCAGCGAAGCCCAGAGCGCGGCCTGCGCCAGCTGCCCCTTGTTGATGCCGGGCGCCGGCAGAAATGCACTGGCTTGCCGGTTGCCGTGGGTGATGGTGCCGGTCTTGTCCAGCAGCAGCACGTCCACGTCGCCCGCGGCCTCCACCGCACGGCCCGAGGTGGCGATGACGTTCGCCTGCATCATGCGGCTCATGCCTGCCACGCCCACGGCGGACAGCAGCCCGCCGATGGTGGTCGGGATCAGGCACACCAGGAGGGCCACAAGTGCGGCCAGGGAAACCACGGTTCCTGCGGCCGATGCCTGCACGCTGAAGATCGAGTACGGCAGCAGCGTCACGGTCACCACCAGGAACACGATCGTCAGCGCCACCAGCAGGATGGTCAAAGCAATCTCGTTGGGTGTCTTGCTGCGCTTGGCCGCTTCCACCATTCCGATCATGCGGTCGAGGAACGATTCGCCCGGGTTGACGCCAATGCGCACCACCAGCCAATCGGACAGCACGCGGGTGCCTCCGGTGACGGCCGAAAAATCGCCCCCGGACTCCCGCACCACCGGCGCGGATTCCCCGGTGATGGCGCTTTCATCGACCGAAGCCACGCCTTCGATCACTTCGCCGTCCAACGGAATGGCATCGCCAGCCTCGACCAGCACGATGTCGCCCTTGCGCAGCCCGGTGGCCTGCACGGGCAGGAAGCCGCTTGCGCGCTGGGGCGTCTTGAGTTTCTTGGTCCAGGTGTCCTTGCGCAGGCTGCGCAGGGAGGCCGCCTGCGCCTTGCTGCGCCCTTCCGCCAGCGCCTCGGCAAAGTTGGCGAACAGCACGGTGAACCACAGCCAGACCGCCACAGCCAGCACGAAGCCGGCCCCCATGCCCACGTCGCCGGGGGCGCTGAGCGCATGCAGCCACAGCAGCGTGGTGAGAATGCTGCCGACATAGACCACGAACATCACCGGATTGCGCCACTGCGCGCGCGGGCTGAGCTTGGCGAACGCGCCTGCCAGCGCGGGGCGCAGCAACGCGGGGTCCGCGAGCGAGAAAGATTGTTTCATCGAGGTCATGACCGCCTCACTTCCAAAGCATCAGGTGCTCCACGACCGGCCCCAGGGCCAGCGCCGGCACGTAGTTCAGCAACCCCACCAACAGCACGGTGCCCACCAGCAACACCACGAACAAGGGGCCGTGGGTGGGCAGGGTGCCCGCCGTCACGGGCAAACGCTGCTTGCCCGCCAGCGCCCCCGCCATGGCCAGGACCGGAACGATGACGGCGAAACGCCCCAGCCACATCGCCACGCCCAGCATGGCGTTGTAGAACGGCGTATTGGCCGACAGCCCGGCAAACGCGCTGCCGTTGTTGTTCGCCGCCGAGGTGAAGGCATAGAGGATTTCCGAAAAGCCATGCGCCCCGGGGTTGGCAATGCCGGCGCGCCCCGGCGCAACGCCCACGGCGACCGCCGTGCCCAGCAGCACCAGCAGGGGCGTGACGAGGATGACGACCGCCACCAGTTTCATCTCGAACACCTCGATCTTCTTGCCCAGGTATTCGGGCGTGCGCCCAATCATCAAGCCGGCGATGAAGACCGCCAGCACCGCGAACACCAGCATTCCATACAGGCCCGAACCCGCACCGCCGAAGACCACCTCGCCCAGCTGCATCAAGACCAGCGGCACCATGCCTCCCAAGGGGGTGAGCGAGTCGTGCATGGCCACCACGGCGCCGCACGAGGCCGCCGTGGTCACCGCCGTGAACAGGGCCGAGGCCGTGATGCCGAAACGCAGCTCCTTGCCCTCCATGTTGCCCAGGGCCGGGTCCACGCCCAAGGCCGTCAGCAGGGGGTTGCCCGCACGTTCGGCCCAGGTCACGGCCACCACGGCGGCCACGAAGATCAGCACCATGGCCGCCAGGACGGCCCATCCCTGCCGGAGGTCTCCAGCCACCCGCCCGAACGCGAAGCACAGGGCCGTGGGAACCAGGAAGATCGCCAGCATCTGCACCAGGTTGGCGAGGGCCGTGGGGTTTTCATACGGGTGTGCCGAGTTGGCATTGAAGAAGCCGCCGCCGTTGGTTCCCAGCAGCTTGATGGCCTCCTGCGACGCCACGGGCCCCATGGCCAGTGTCTGCGTGGCCGTGCGGGCCTCCTGCATCCGTACGCTGCCCGGCGCATCCCGCAGCGGCACGCCATCGGCGCCGGCCATCGGCGCCTGGTAGACCGTCGCCTCCAGGGTCGCCACCTGCCGGTAGCCGTCAAAGTTCTGGATGACGCCTTGCGACACGAAGAAAACGGCGATCACCAAGGCAATCGGCACCAGCACCCACAGCGTGATGCGCGTGAGATCGGCCCAGACATTGCCGATGGCGCCAAAGCGCGCGCCGGGCATGCCCCGGTGTCCGCCGCACTGTGCCGCAAAGCCACGAACCAGCGCAAAGGCCACGGCAATGCCGGTCGCCGCCGAGAGGAAATTCTGCACCGCCAACCCGAGCATCTGCGTCAGATAGCTCATGGTGCTTTCACCGCCGTACCCCTGCCAGTTGGTGTTGGCCACGAAACTGATGGCCGTGTTGAAGGCCGAGTCCGGCGCCACCGCCGCCATGCCTTCGGGATTGAGCGGCAGCCTGCCCTGCAGGCGCTGCAGGGCATACACGGCCAGGGCGCCCAGCGCGTTGAACGCCAGCAGGGACAGCGCATAGGCGCGCCACCCCATCGGCGTTTCCGGGCGCACGCCGGCCAGGCGATACAGCGGCGCCTCCACCCGCTGCATCCAGCGCGGCATGCCGCCAGCGATCAATGCCGCGAGCACACGGCCCAGCGGCCAGGCCAGCAGGCCCAGCAGCGCCAGGAAAAGGGCCAGCAGGCCCCAGGCTGAGGCGTCCATGGTCAGAACTCCTCGGCGCAGACCAGCGCGTACACGAGGTAGGCCATCAGGAGGACCGCGAGCAAGCCCCCCAGGCCATACAAAGCTTCCATAGCCATCACGTCTTCTCCCCGTGCGGCTGGCCCATGCGGTCCAGCCCCACCACCAGTTGCGCCACCGCCAGCCAGAGCAGGCCCAGCGCAGCGATCCATACGATGTCCATACAGCACTCCTGCCGATTGCTTCCAATGGCAGGCAGTCTCCCGAAGGGCATGTCAAAACGGGATAGAAAGGCGCGCAGCCGCTGTAAAAAAAGCATCAACGCCCCAGGGGATGGGGCCTGCCAGGCCGGCCCCGCAGGCGGGCGCGCCGCCTGCCCGGTAAAATTGCGGGTTTCCCCCTTCACGCCCCTTTCGGAGCCGCCCCGATGGCCAACTCTCAAAAAATGGCGAATGCGATCCGCGCACTCGCAATGGATGCCGTTCAACAAGCCAATTCCGGCCACCCCGGCGCCCCGATGGGCATGGCCGACATGGCCGTGGCGCTGTGGGGCCGGCATCTGCAGCACAACCCCGCGAACCCGCACTGGGCCAACCGCGACCGCTTCGTGCTCTCCAACGGCCACGGCTCGATGCTGATCTACGCGCTGCTGCACCTCACCGGCTACGACCTGCCGCTGCAGGAGCTGAAGAACTTCCGCCAGCTGCACAGCAAGACCGCCGGCCACCCCGAAGTGGGCGTGACCCCGGGCGTGGAAACCACCACCGGCCCGCTGGGCCAGGGCATCACCAACGCCGTGGGCATGGCGCTGGCCGAGAAGCTGCTGGCCAGCGAATTCAACCGCAAAGATGGTGATGTCGAGCACGCCATCGTCGACCACCACACCTACACCTTCCTGGGTGACGGCTGCCTGATGGAAGGCATCGGCCAGGAAGCCATCTCGCTGGCCGGCGCCTGGAAGCTGGGCAAGCTGATCGCGCTGTACGACGACAACGGCATCTCCATCGACGGCCAGGTCGCGCCCTGGTTCGCCGACAACACGGCGCTGCGCTTCGTGGCCAGCGGCTGGAACGTCATCGGCCCGATCGACGGCCACGATGCCGAGAAGGTGGCCGCCGCCATCGCCGAGGCCAAGGCGCAGGCCGAGCGCCCCTCGCTCATCATCTGCAAGACCTCCATCGGCAAGGGCAGCCCGAACCGCGCGGGCACGGCCAAGGCGCACGGCGAGCCGCTGGGCGCCGAGGAAATCGCGCTCACGCGCGAAGCCCTGGGCTGGACGCATGGCCCGTTCGAGATTCCCGCCGACGTGTACGCCGGCTGGGACGCCAAGAAGGCCGGTGCCGCGCGCGAGGCCGCTTGGAACAAGCGCTTCGCCGCCTACAAGAAGGCGCACCCGGCGCTGGCCGCCGAATTCACGCGCCGCATGGCGGGCGACCTGCCCGCGCACTTCGCCCAGACCGCCGTGGACACCGTGGTGCAGGCCCATGCCAAGGCCGAGACCGTGGCCAGCCGCAAGGCCAGCCAGCTGGCGCTGGAGGCCTTCACCGCCGCGCTGCCCGAGCTGCTGGGCGGCTCGGCCGACCTGACGGGCTCGAACCTCACCAACACAAAGAGCACGCCCAACCTGCGCTTCGACCTGCAGGGCAAGGTGGTGAAGACCGAGGCCGCGAACGGTGAGATGGTCGGCGGCCGCCACATCAACTACGGCGTGCGCGAGTTCGGCATGGCCGCCATCATGAACGGCGTGGCGCTGCACGGCGGCTTCATCCCCTACGGCGGCACCTTCCTCACGTTCAGCGACTACAGCCGCAACGCCATCCGCATGGCGGCGCTGATGAAGCAGCGCGTGGTGCACGTGTTCACGCACGACTCCATCGGCCTGGGCGAGGACGGCCCGACGCACCAGTCGATCGAGCACGCCGCCAGCCTGCGCCTGATCCCCAACCTCGACGTGTGGCGCCCCGCCGACACCGCCGAGACCGCCGTGGCCTGGAGCGTGGCGCTGAGCAACCGCGACAAGCCCACCGCCCTGCTGCTGAGCCGCCAGAACCTGCCCTACGCGCCCAAGAGCGGCAAGGCGCTGGGCGACATCTCGCGCGGCGCCTACGTGCTGTCCGAGCCCAAGGACGTGGGCCTGAAAAACAAGAAGACCCAGGCCGTCATCGTCGCCACTGGCTCCGAGGTGCAGCTCGCGCTGGCCGCGCAGAAGCTGCTGGCCGAGAAGAAGATCGCCGTGCGCGTGGTCTCCATGCCCAGCACCACCGCCTTCGACCGCGAGGACGTGAAGTACAAGAAGGCCGTGCTGCCCGCCGATCTGCCGCGCATCGCCGTGGAAATGGGCGTGACCGACTTCTGGTGGAAGTACGGCTGCGCCGCCGTGGTGGGCATCGACACCTACGGCGAGTCGGCCCCGGCGGGCGTGCTGTTCAAGCACTTCGGCTTCACGGCCGAGAACGTGGCCGCCACCGTGCAGGCCGCGCTCAAGCGCAAGAAGCATTGATCGTGTTGTTTTAACTTGGAAGAAAGAGACTGAAATGGCTATCAAGGTTGGCATCAACGGCTTCGGCCGCATCGGCCGCATGGTGTTCCGCGCCGCAGTGCAGAACTTCTCCGACATCGAGATCGTCGGCATCAACGACCTGCTCGAGCCCGACTACCTGGCGTACATGCTCAAGTACGACAGCGTGCACGGCCGCTTCAAGGGCACCGTGTCCGTCGAGGGCAACACGCTGGTGGTCAACGGCCAAAAGATCCGCCTGACGCAGGAGCGCGACCCCGCCAACCTGAAGTGGAACGAGGTCGGTGCCGACGTGGTGATCGAGGCCACCGGCCTGTTCCTGGACAAGGCCAGCGCCGAGAAGCACCTGGCCGCAGGCGCCAAGAAGGTGCTGATGTCCGCCCCGTCGAAGGACGACACGCCGATGTTCGTCTTCGGCGTGAACCACGCCAAGTACGCGGGCCAGGCCATCGTCTCCAACGCCTCGTGCACCACCAACTGCCTGGCCCCCGTGGCCAAGGTGCTGAACGACAACTGGGGCATCAAGCGCGGCCTGATGACCACCGTGCACGCCGCCACCGCCACGCAGAAGACCGTGGACGGCCCGAGCAACAAGGACTGGCGCGGCGGCCGCGGCATCCTGGAAAACATCATCCCCAGCTCCACCGGCGCCGCCAAGGCCGTGGGCGTGGTGATTCCCGAGCTGAACAAGAAGCTGACCGGCATGTCCTTCCGCGTGCCCACGTCCGACGTGTCCGTCGTGGACCTGACCGTCGAGCTGGAAAAGGAAGCCGACTACAAGGACATCTGCGCCGCCATGAAGGCCGCCAGCGAAGGCGCCATGAAGGGCGTGCTCGGCTACACCGAGGACAAGGTGGTGGCCACCGACTTCCGCGGCGAGCCCTGCACCTCGGTGTTCGACGCCGAGGCCGGCATCGCGCTGGACAAGACCTTCATCAAGGTCGTGAGCTGGTACGACAACGAGTGGGGCTACTCGAACAAGTGCCTGGAAATGGTGCGCGTGATCGCCAAGTAATCCCTGGGTTTACAGCCGAATCGGCCTCCAGCGCTCGCCAGTCAAGCGCTGGGCGCTATCAAAAAGAAAGCCAGCACCCTCTCGGGTGCTGGCTTTTTGCATGGGGCCGGCGAGAGCGGGGGCGCGTCAGCCCTCCTGCTCCTGCGTGCGGATGGTGTCGCGGCCGTGGCGGTCCTTGGCACGGCCCAGGTCGTGGTCGATGGCGCGCATCAGCTTCTCGATGGCGCCCGTGACGGCGTCGGCCACCTTGTCGGCATCGGCCGTGACGGCCACGGGCTGGCGGCCGGCCGGCCGGGCCTCGATACGGCAACGCTTGTCGTTGGCACCGGACTTGCCCGCATCGACGTCGGTCAGGAAGACCTCGATGCGTGTCACCAGTTCGCGGTAACGCGCCAGGCGGGTCTGGGCCTCCTGCTGCACCCATTGGGCCAGCGATTCACCGCCATGGATCTTGTCGTCGGTATGGACTTGCACTTGCATCGTGATGACCTCTCCTTGAGCTGCCCCTGGCGGACTGCCGGGGCACGGTGCCATCTTATCGCCCCCACACCGCGCTCCCGGCCAAACCAGTGCGAAGCGGAGCGCGGGAAAGCCCTGATGTCAGTGCCCCTGGTCCATGGCGCTGCGCATGAAACCGGCGCGGCCCCAGCGCGGGCAGCCTTGCCGTGGCCGCCCCGCCGCGCTGGCTGCGTCCCCCTCCCGGAGCGCGCAGCGCGCAGAGAGAGGGGGAAGGCGCCGAAGGCGACTCAGGGGGTGCTTCAATGATGGTGTCCATGGCCGCCGTGCACGTGGCGGTGGGCGATTTCCTCGGCCGTGGCGGCGCGCACCTCGGTCACCTGGCAGGCGAAGCGCAGCGCCTGGCCCGCGAGGGGATGGTTGCCGTCCAGGTGCACCTCGGCGCCCTTGATCTTGACGACGTTGAAGGCCTGCGGGCGCCCGTCGGCACCGGGGCCGCGCAGTTGGCCACCCACCTTCACGCCGGGCGGGAACTCGCTCTTGGGAATGGTGCGCACCAGGCTCTCGTCGCGCTCGCCGAAGGCGTCGTCCACGCCCAGGTCCACCGTGGCGGCGAAGCCCGCGGCCTGGCCCTCCAGCGCGGCCTCGACCTTGGGGAAGATGCCCTCGTAGCCACCGTGCAGGTAGGCCAGGTGGCCCTTGTCCAGCGGCTTGCCCTGGGGCGTGGTGAGCTGGTAGCTCAGGGTGACGGCGGTGTCCTTGGTGATGTTCATGCGAAGTCCTCGGCGGGCTGGAACGGGAAAAAACGGCAGCCCGCATTGTCCACGCCCTGCACCCCCATATCAGTGATCCATGCGCTACGCGCCGCCCGCAGCCCACGAAACCGGCGCGGCCCAGGCGCGGGCAGCCGCGCAAGGGCCGCCCCGCAGCGAGGGCTGCGTCCCCCTGCCCGCCACGCGCAGCGTGGCGAGAGCGGGGGGAAGCGGCGCAGCCGCTCAGGGGGGTGTCGTTTCCCCTCCACCCGGGTGGCGCGCGAAGCGCCGCTGCGCACCGCCATGCACCGGGCCGGGCGCGCTCCAGGGCCAGCCGCCGAACTGGGTGCGCCGGTAGTCCTGCAGCGCCTGCATGATCTCGGCCTGCGTGTTCATCACGAACGGGCCGTACTGCGCCACGCTCTCGCCCAGCGGGCGGCCCTGCAGCACCAGGCATTCCACGGCGTCGCCACCGAGGTTGCGCAGTTCCCAGTCCTGCGTGGCGTCCACGTGCAGCGCGGCGTGTTCGCGCACGGCCACGGGGCCGACCTGCAGGCCGCTGCCGGCGAAGAAGTACAGCATGCGCTGCGTGGCGCTGCCGGCGGCGCGCGGCAGCGTCCAGCGCGCGCCGGGCGCGAGCTGCAGCGTCCATATGGCCACGTCGGCGTCCGGGGCGCTGGCCCACGATTCGGGCGGCGGCGCCAGCGGCGCGCCCGCGCCGGGCAGCGCCCCCGCCACCACGCGCACCAGGGTGGCGCGGCCCTCGGCGTCCACGTGCTCCAGGCGCGGGATGCGTTCGTTCCAGAACATGGTGAAGTGCGGCGCCGCCATCTTGCTGCGCGCAGGCAGGTTCAGCCAGACCTGGAACAGCTCCAGCGGGTTGGGCGCGCCGGCGTGCAGCAGCGGGAACATCTCGGCATGCTGGATGCCCCGGCCGGCCGTGAGCCACTGCACGTCGCCGCCGCCAAAGCGCGCGGCCGCGCCCAGCGAGTCGCTGTGGTCGATCAGCCCCCGGCGCACCAGGGTCACGGTCTCGAAGCCGCGGTGCGGGTGCACCGGAAAGCCGGGCACGCGCTCGCCGTGGTACATCGAGAAACCGTCCTGGCGGCTGAAGTCGCTGCCCAGCGCGCGCGCGCCCAGCGCCGCGGCGGGCACGCCCTGCGCGCCGTCGCCAGCGGGATAGGCGTCGTCGTGGTGGGCGCAGAACAGGAACGGATCCATGGTGGGCCACAGCGGGCCCAGCGGCTGGGTGCGGAGGATGGGGGGTTCGGTCATGCCGGGAATATGGGCCCGGCCTGCGCGCCTGCCAAGAGGCCATGCGCGCGACAGTGCGGCACGCGCGCAGGACAATCTTTCTTGACTCCTGTTTTGATAGCTGCCAGCGCTTGCCTGTAAAAGAATTGAGGCATTTTTCAATCCAGAATGCTTATGCAGCAAGCGCCAGCAGCTCTCTTTTTTGAAGCTGCGGCGCGCGCCTTACCAGCGGTAGGTCACGGTTCCCGTCACCCTGCGCGGGTCGCCATAGAAGCAGCCATAGGTGCATGAGACGACGTAGGTCTTGTCCGCGAGGTTGCTCACGTTCAGGGCGAATCTCCACGGGCCGGCGGTATAGCTGGCCATGGCGTCGAACACAGTGAAAGCGGGCACCGTGCCGCTCATGTAGAGCCCCTGGGTCGCGCCGACATAGCGCGCGCCCACGCCGGCCTTCAGGCCAGGACTGCCCAGGCCACCGAAATCATGGTCCACCCACACCGAAAGCTGGTTGTACGGCACCCCGCCCGTGCGCTTGCCTGCCAGCTCCGGCGTCAAGGGGCTGCTCACCAGCGTGCGGGCATCGGTATAGGCATAGGCGGCAATCAGGTGGGTGTGGCGCCCGGCACGCGCCCTGGCCTCCAGTTCCAGCCCGCGCGAGCGCACCTTGCCCTGCTGCACCGAGAAATTGATGTCCACCGGATCGGTGACGCTGACATGGGTACGGGTGAGCTGGTACACCGCAGCCGTCAGCAGCACGTCCCTGCCCTCTGGCTGGTAGCGCACGCCTGCTTCGTACTGCTCGCCCTCCGTGGGCTTGAAGCGGTCGCCGGTGCGGTCCGCACCCGCCGTCGGCTCGAACGACTGGCTGTAGCTGGCATAGGGCGCCAGCCCGTTGCCGGCCAGATAGACCACGCCGAGCCGCCCCGTGAAGGCGCTGGTGCGCTCCTGCGTGGCATCGTTCTTGAAGAAAGCCAGATTGCTGCCGCGCGACCAGTCCTGGCGGCCACCCGCCAGCACCACCCAACGGTTGTCGATCTTGGCCTGGTTCTGGGCATACAGGCCAACGCGGTTGCTCTTGTCCCGCGAACTGCGGAAGTTGTAGGCATCGCCAATGGCGCGGCCGTAGGTGGGGTTGAAGTAGTCGAAGCTGCCCGCGATGTCCCGGTCCCACTGGGTCTTCCGGTAGTCCTGGTAGGTGTAGTCCAGCCCTGCCAGCGTGGTGTTCTGCACCGCGCCGCTGCGCCAGCGGCGCTGCACCGAGGTGTCCGAGGTCGCCATGTCGTAGTCTTCCGCCACGCCGCTGGCCGCCCGCCACGTGGGGCTGCGCTGATCCTCCGTCAGCCCGGCCACTCCGGTAAAGCTGCGCCGCGTCGTCCCCTGCATGTAGCGCAGGCTGTGGCGCAGCCTGGTGTCGCCGTCGAAAGCGTGCTCGAAGAGATAGCCCAGCGATCCACGGTTGACGTTGTTGTAGTCCGTCTGGTCGCTTTTTTCGCCGACGAACAGGCTGCGTGAAATGCGGCCATTGGCGTTGGGCTGGATGGTGCCCTGGGCGGGCAGGCCATAAACGTATTGGGTGCGGTCGCGCTGGTATTCACCCAGCAACGTGAAAGAGGTTTGTGCATTGGGCTGCCACTTCAGCGCGGGTGCGATGAAGATGCGGTCGTCCCCGACGTAGTCGATGAAGGTGCCGCTGTCCCGGCCCAGAAAGGTCAGCCGGTACGACCAGTCGCTTTCCGGCGCGAACCTGCCGCCGAAGTCACCCGAGACCTGCTTGTGGTTGAAGCGGCCCGCTTCGAGGTTGAGTTCGCGCAGCGGCTCGCTGGTGGGGCGCTTGGTGACGGCATTGACGATGCCGCCCGGCGCGGCCGTGCCGTAGAGCACCGAGGCCGCACCCTTGAGCACTTCCAGCCGCTCCAGCCCGTACGGTTCCTGCTGCCCGTTGTAGGGGTTGACCATGTACTTGCTGCCGTCGCGGTACAGGCTGCCGTAGCCGGCAGAAGCCTGGAAACCGCGGAGCATCAAATTCTCCGTCGTTCTGTCGGTGCCTTCGAGCTGGTTGACGCCGGCCACGTAGGCCAGCGCCTGCACCAGGTTCTGCACCTTGAGGTTCTCGATCTCCTCGGCCCCCACGACGGAGATGGACTGCGGCGTCTCGATCAGCGGCGTGTCGGTCTTGGTGCCCGCCATGCTGCGTTTGGCGACATAGCCGCGCACCGGGCCGTCGCCCACCTCCTGCGCCGCCGGCGCCACCACGGTCACCGGCGCCAGGGCGGCCTCGTCCCGGCCCGCGGCGGGCACGGGCTCGATCGACACCAGAGGGCCCTCGAACACGCCGTGCAGCCCGCTGCCCGCCAGCAGGCGCTCCAGTGCCTCGCGCGGGCGCAGGGCGCCGGAGACGGCGGGCGCGGCCTTGCCCGCCACCAGGTGCTGGGGCACGGCCAGCTGCGCGCCGGTCTGGCGCGCCCAGGCGTTCAGCGCATCGCCCAGGGGCTGGGCGGCAATGGCGATCTGGCGCGGCCGGCCATCCTGCCAGGCGCCGGGCGCCGGGGTTTGCGCCCCCAGGCCGGCGCTGCCCAGCGCCAGGGAAACGGCCAGCGCCAGCGGAGCGGGGCGCGGAAGAATGCGGTGCATGTGTTCTCCAGAAACAAGGATTGCGAAGGGTTCTGGGGTGAAGACGCAGCACGCGCGCGTTTGCCGGAGCCGCCGGCGCAAAAATTCTTTCCGTGCCGGCAAAGAATCATGGGGAAAAGTGCCTCCAGCCCTTTACCATAAAGCGCTGGCAGCTATGAATTCAGAAGCGCACGGGGTTCAGCGCACCGGCCGCACGTGCACCCCCTGCGCGCTGTCCTCCAGCCGGATGGGCAGGGCGCGCGCCAGCAGGCGCCGGGTGGCCTCGGGGTCGCGCGGGTCGAAGGTGCCGCTCAGCCGCAGGCCGGCCACGGCCGGGTCGATGGCGGCGATGCCCAGGCTGGCGTAGCGCTCCATCTCGGCCACGGCCTCGCGCAGCGGCACGTCGCTGAAGCTCAGGGGCATGCTGCGCCACGGCGCCACGCCCGCGGCGGGCACGGCGCCGGGCACCGGGTCGGCGCCGCCGGGCGGCAGCCGCAGCGTCTGGCCCGCGGCCAGCTCGAACGGCTGCGCCGCGCCGCCGCCGGGTTCGCCGCGCGCCACGCGCACGCGGCCTTCCTCCACTGCCACCTCCACACCCTCGCGGCCCGGCACGCCAGGCGTGTAGCGCACCGCGAAGCGCGTGCCCAGCACGGTGACCACGGCCCCGCCCGCCATGACGGAAAAGGGCCGCCGCGCGTCGGCAGCCACCGCGAAGAAGGCCTGCCCCTGCGCCAGGCGCACCTCGCGCCGGCCGCGGAACAGTGCCACCTGCAGCGTGGTGGCGGTGTCCAGGCGGATGGTGGAGCCGTCGGGCAGCGTGGCCGCGATCTGCTGGCCCTGGCGGGTGCTGAACGCCTGCGCGAACACGGGCTGGGCCTGCAGGTGGCGCCAGCCGAGCCAGCCGCTGCCCAGCACCATGCCCGCCACGCCCGCCAGGGCCAGCCCCTGGCCCAGCCATTGCCTGCGGCCCGGGGCCGGTGGCGCGGCGGCGGCGCGCTGCGCCGCCAGGTCGGCCTCGGCCATGGCGCGCAGGCGGTCGGCGGCGGCAGGTGGCATGGCGTCGATCAGCGCCCAGTCGGCCTGCCAGCGCGCGTAGGCCTGCCGGTTGGCCGGGCTGCCCAGCCATTGCTGGAAGGCCTGCTCGTCCGCGGCGCTCCACGGGGCACTGGCGGGCGCGCCGTGGCGGCGCATGAACCAGCGCACCAACGCCTGGCGCTGGCGCGCGGCGGCGTCACCGGGCGGGGTGGCGGGCGGGGCGGCGGGCATCATGCGGTGGCGAAGGGCGTGGCGTTCATGGGGCGGGGCGAGGCTTCTTGCGCGCAGGCGCAGCGGTGGGGGCAGGCGCGGCGCCGTCGAGCGCCTGCAGCCGCGCCAGGCAGGCCTGCATGGCGACTTCCAGGTGCGTTTCGACGGTCTTGACGCTGATGCCCATTTTCCGCGCGACTTCGGCGCGGCTCAGGCCGTCGAGCTTGTAGAACACGAAGGCCTGGCGCGGGCGCGGCGGCAGCGCGGCCAGCGCCTGCTCGATGGCGGCAAGCCGCTGGCGCCCGGCCAGCAGCGCCTCGGGCTCCAGCGAGGCGGGGCCCAGGCCGCCGCCGGGCGCTTCGGCGCCGTCCGCCGCGCTGCCGACTTCCACCCCGGCGCGCACGCTGGCGCGGCGGTAGTGGTCGGTCACGAGGTTGCGCGCGGTGGCGTAGAGCAGCGCCCGGGGCTGCGCCACGCGCTCGCGGCCGGAGGCGGCATAGACGCGGGCATAGCTCTCCTGCGCCAGGTCGGCGGCGACGTCGCGGTCGCCCACCTTGCGCGCGAGAAAGCCCAGCAGCTCGCGGTAGTAACGCTCGAACACGGATTGGCCAATGCGGTGCGGGAAAGGACGGTGCCCGCGCCGCGCGGTCCGGCCCAGGAAGGTTTGGAGTCAGGAACGATTCGCATTATCTCCAATGCGGCTGCCGTGCCAGCGCCCGCGCCTGCGGCGACTTCATGGAAAAAACGGCTCCAGCCCAATACCAGCAAGCGCCAGCAGCTACGCAAACAGGAGCATCAAGGCGTGGTGCGCGGCACGAAGTCGATGCGCAGGCCCTGCGGCGTCACCGTGATGGGGCCCGGCTGCATGCCCAGGCCATCGGCCAGGGCCAGGTCCTTGTCGCGCAGGTGGTGCAGCACCACCTCACCCAGCGCCTGGCCGGCCAGGCCCGCGCCCAGGCCCTGCAGCACGGCAGCCGCGCGCGGCGGCAGGCCGTCGATGCGCAGCACGTTCAGGCGCACGGCGGTGGCGCGCAGGCTGCGGTCGGCGGCCTCGTAGCGCAGGCCGAAATCGACGTCAAGCACGCCCGGGTAGCTGCGCTGCAGCAGCGCCCCGGAGGCCTGCAGCGCCAGCTCGGCGCCGACGCGGTTCTCCTCGGGCAGCAGGCGCAGCCGCGGCGCCTGCAGTTCCAGCTCGGCCAGGCCCGCCACCGGCTGGCGGCGCGGAAACCGCGCCGCCAGCGCCGCCTGCAGTTGCGCGGCGGTGACGGTATAGCTGGGCATGCGGCTGGCGCAGGCCGCGAAAACAGGCAGGGCGCACAGGAAGAGCAAATGGCGGCGTTGCATGGTGTCTACGGAAAAGGGCGATAGTGCCCTATTACCCCCTGTTTCTTGTCAAGGAAACGTCATCTATCCCCATAAATTAATAGACTGCCCGATTCAGGAGACTTGAGTAACCGTAGGTAACAGGCGCAAACTTTGTCGCTCCATCCGGCAAAGGGCCTGCGGTCTACCCCCCTTTAAACACAACGACCCTATGACCACCCAATCCACATCTTCCTGGTCACCGCGCGACTGGCGCATCGGCACACGCCTGGCCCTGGGCTTCGGCGTGCTCATCGCGATGATGCTCGCCATGGTGGTCGTGGGGCTGCTGCAGCTCGGCAGCCTGCTCGAAACCAACCGCCAGATCATCGAGCGCGAGTGGGTGAAAGCCGAGGCGTCGAACACGCTCAGCTCCATCGCCCAGGCGAACGCGCGCCGCACCATCGAAATCTATTTCGCCGAGACCGGCGCCCAGCGCGCGCAAAAGCGCGCCGAGATCCTGGCGGGCCGCGAGACCTTCGTGCAGGCCTTCAAGACGCTGCAGGAGCTGGTCTACAAGGACGAGGGCAAGCAGTTCCTGAGCGAGGCCGAGGCCGCGCGCGGCCGCTACGTCACCTCGCAGGCCAAGTTCAACGAGCTGGTGGACGCGGGCCGCAAGGAAGAGGCCTTCGCCGAGCTGCAGGAGCACACGCTGGTGGAGCTGGCGACGGTGCAGGACCGCGTGGACCGCCTGGCCAAGCTGCAGGAGCGGCTGGTGAACGAGGCCGGCGCCCGCGCCAAGGCCGAGGCGCAGTTCGCGCGCATGCTGCTGCTCGGCCTGGGCATCGGCGGCCTGGCCATCGGCCTGCTGCTGGCGGCGTGGATCACGCGCTCCATCACCGCCCCGCTGCGCCAGGCGGTGCGCGTGGCCCAGGCCGTGTCCGAAGGCGACCTGCGCAGCCAGATCGAGGTGCACAGCCGCGACGAGGCGGGCCAGCTGCTCTCGGCGCTGCAGCACATGAACACCAGCCTGACGGACATCGTGCACGAGGTGCGCCACAGCAGCGACACCATCGCCACGGCCACCAGCCAGATCGCGGCGGGCAACCTGGACCTGTCCTCGCGCACCGAGGAGCAAGCCGCCGCGCTGGAGGAAACCACGGCCTCGATGCACGAGCTGGCGGGCACCGTGAAGCAGAACTACGACAGCGGCAAGCACGCCAACGAGCTGGCCGAGTCGGCCTCGCAGGTGGCGGTGCGCGGCGGCGAGGTGGTGGGCCAGGTGGTGCACACCATGGAGTCCATCAATGCCTCGTCGCGCAAGATCGCCGACATCATCAGCGTGATCGACTCCATCGCCTTCCAGACCAACATCCTGGCGCTGAACGCCGCCGTCGAGGCCGCACGCGCCGGCGAGCAGGGCCGGGGCTTCGCCGTGGTGGCAGGCGAGGTGCGCCTGCTCGCGGGCCGCAGCGCCGAGGCGGCGAAGGAGATCAAGGGGCTGATCGAGGCCTCGGTGCGCAACGTCTCCGAGGGCTGCACGCTGGTGGAGAAGGCCGGCAGCACCATGGACGAGATCGTGGTGAGCGTGCGCCGCGTCTCCGACATCATGGGCGAGATCAGCAACGCCAGCGCCGACCAGTCGCACGGCATCGACCAGATCAACGAGGCCATGGGCCAGATGGACCAGGTCACGCAGTCCAACGCCGCGCTGGTGGAGGAATCGGCCGCCGCAGCGCAGTCGCTGGAGCGCCAGGCGCACACGCTGGTGCAGACCGTGAGCGTGTTCCGCCTGCCCGGCAACGGCGCGCCGCAGCACCAGGGCGCGCGGGCCCAGCCGTCCGCCCCGCTGGCGCTGCCCAGCTGAAACCACCGAAAAAGGGAGCGCCATGGCGTACTTTGAATGGGCCGATGACATGGTCATCGACAACGGCCAGATCGACGCGGAGCACCGCAAGCTGGTCGATCTGGTCAACGAGCTGCACACCGCCACCAGCCAGGGCATCGGCCAGAGCGTGGTGGCCGACCTGCTGGAGCGCCTGATCGCCGACACCGCCGAGCACCTGCGCCACGAAGAGATGCAGATGCAGCAGGCAGGGTTTCCCGGCCTGGACAACCACCGCGTCGGCCACGAGCACTTCGTCAACGACCTGCGCGGGCTCAAGGAAAAGCTCGACGCGGGCAGCATCACCGTGGCTGCGCAACTCTCCTCGGTGCTGCGCGACTGGCTGTCGCTGCACATCCGGCGCAACGACAAGGAGCTGCGCTTCTTCCTCGAAAACAAGCACCGCAGCGCCCAGCGCGCGCTCAAGAAGCGCTGACACGGCGTGACGCCTCCCGGGCGCCCGCCCGGGCCCGCGAAATTCACAGGTTTTTTGGCCTCTAGCCCTTACCAGGAAAGCGCCAGCAGCTATTTAAACGGTAGCAATCTCAGTGCGCCATGGCGCTGCGCCCCACCCTCGGCCCATGCAACTGGCGCGCCCCAAGCGCGGGCAGCCGAGCAAGGGCCGCCCCGCAGCGAGGGCTGCGTCCCCCTCCCACGCGAAGCGTGAGAGAGGGGGAAGGCGCGAAGCGCCTCAGGGGGGTGTTGTTTCATCTCAGGCAGTGGGCACCACGAGTCCGCGTTGCACCGCGGGCCGCGCCACGAAAGCCGCCAGCGCGCGCCGCACCTGCGCGAAATCGCCCCAGCCCACCAGGTCGCCCGCGCCGTAGTGCTCGACCAGGTTGCGCACCCAGGGGAAGATGGCCATGTCGGCGATGGTGTACTGGGCGCCCATCACCCAGTCGCGGCCCGCCAAGCGCTGCTCCAGCACCCCCAGCAGGCGGCGCGACTCGGCCACGTAGCGGTCGCGCGGGCGCTTGTCCTCGTAGTCCTTGCCGGCGTATTTGTGGAAGAAGCCCAGCTGCCCGAACATCGGGCCGACGCCGCCCATCTGCCACATCAGCCACTGCAGCGTCTCGTAGCGCGCGGCGGCGTCCCGGGGCAGGAACTGGCCGGTCTTTTCCGCCAGGTAGAGGAGGATGGCACCCGACTCGAACAGCACCAGCGGCTGCCCGCCGGGGCCATGGGGGTCGAGGATGGCCGGGATCTTGTTGTTCGGCGCCAGCGCCAGGAACTCGGGCGAGAACTGGTCGTTGGTGCCGAAGCTCACCAGGTGCGCCTCGTAGGGCAGCTGCATTTCCTCCAGCGCGATCGACACTTTCACGCCGTTGGGCGTGGCCAGCGAGTACAGCTGCAGCCGCTCGGGGTGGCGCGCCGGCCACTTGGCGGTGATGGGGTGGGTCCAGGTCATGGGGGTTCTCCTTGGTCAATCCTTCACCAGGCCGCCGTCCACGACCAGGTTCTGCCCGGTCACGGCGCGCGCCCAGGGCGAGAGAAAAAACAGCACCGCGCCGGCGAACTCGGCCGGCGTGGTCACGCGGCGCAGCGGGGTCAGGCTGGCGATGAGGTCGAACACCGCCTCGGGCGTGGCGCGGCTCGCGTCGGTGGTGCGCAGCAGCCCGCCCGAGACCATGTTCACCGTGATGCCGTCCGGCCCCAGGTCGTTCGCCGCCGTGCGCGTGAGCGACAGCAGCGCCGCCTTGGCCGCCGTGTAGTCGTGGTAGGGCACTACGGGGTTCTGGAACAGGTTGGTGCCCACGTTCACGATGCGCCCGAAGCCCTGGGCGCGCATGCCGGGCAGCGCAGCCTGCATGGTGTTGAGCGCGCCGCGCACGGCGCCCTCGATCTGCTGGCTGAAGCGCCCCCAGGCGATGTCGCCCAGCTTGGGGCGCGCGTCGCCGTCAAAGCTGAACTGCGCCAGCGCGTTGTTCACCACGGCGCTGATGCTGGCGCCCGTGCGCTCCTGCGCTGCGGCAAAGAGGCGCTGCACGGCGGCGGCATCGGTCACGTCGGCCTGCAGCGCGATGGCGCGCGGGCCCAGTTCCTCGGCCAGCGCCTGCGCGGCCGCCGCGCTGCGGTGGTAGTTGATCACGACCCCGGCGCCCTCGCGCGCCAGCGCGCGCGTGATGGCCTGGCCCAGGCCCCGGGCGCCGCCCGTGACCAGCACCCATTGTTCGGACAATTGCATGTGTGAATCTTCCTCTCGTCAGTGATCCATGGCCCATGAAACCGGCGCCCCCCTATGCCAGGGCAGCCGCGCAAGGGCCGCCCCGCCGCGCCGGCTGCGCCCCCCCTCCCGAAGCGCGCAGCGCGTAGAGAGAGGGGGGAAGACGCGAAGCGTCTCAGGGGGGTGTTCCTTCACTTCGGCGGGCGGTGCAGCAGGCACAGCTTGTTGCCGTCAGGGTCGCGCAAGTAGGCCAGGTACAGGCGCATGCCCGCGGCCTCGCGCCAGCCCGGCGGGTCTTCGCACGTCACGCCGCCCGCGGCCACGCCGGCGGCATGGGCCGCATCGGCCTGTTCGGGCGACTCGACTGCGAAGCCGAAGGTGCTGCCGTTGCCGTGGCACGCGGGTTCGCCGTTGATGGGCGCGGTGATGGCGAAGGTGTTGCCCGCGTGGCGCCAGAAGGTGCGGTTCTTCGGGTCGGTGAAGCCGGGCTTGCAGCCTATGGCGCCGAGAAGGGCGTCGTAGAAGCGTTTGGATTTTTCGAGGTCGCTGGCTCCCAGCATGACGTGGCTGAACATGGTCTGTCGGTCTCCTGTAGGGGTTGCTGCCGCCATCCGCGTGGCGCGGCGCACGTATCGTAGCGGCCCATGCCGATGGCCGCAGGTCGCCGGGCAGACACCCCGCGCGCGCCCATCCCTCTATGGCGCGCTGGCCGCGCGCCGGCGCGCCGCCTCCTGCGCCGGCAGCGCCGGCGCGAACAGCCAGCCCTGGCAGTGCGGCACCCCGAGCTGCTGCAGCAGGCCGCGCTGCGCCTCGGTCTCCACGCCCTCGGCCACCACGGTCAGCCCGAGCGCGCGCGCCAGCGCGGCCATGTAGGACACCATGGCCGCCAGCACCTGGTCGTGCGGCAGGTCGGCGATGAATTCGCGGCTGACCTTGAGCCGGTGCACCGGCAACTGCCGCAGGTGGGCCAGCGAGGCGTGGCCGGTGCCGAAATCGTCGAGCGAGAGCGACACGCCCAGGGCCGCCAGCCGCACGAGCTGGCGCCGCACGTGGGCCGGGTCGGCCATGACCTGCGATTCGGTGATCTCCAGGCCCAGCAGGCGCGCGGGCACGCCGTGGCGCTGCAGCGCCTGGTCCACCTGCTCCGGGAAGTCCGCGCTGTGCAGCTGCTGCATCGCCACGTTGATCGCCACCGGCAGCGCGATGCCCGCGTCGAGCCACGCGCGCAGTTGGCAGCAGGCCTGTTCGAGCACCCACTGGCCCAGCGGGAGGATCAGTCCCGTCATCTCCGCCACCTGCACCAGCTCGGCCGGCGGCAGGTCGCCATGTTCCGGGTCGCGCCAGCGCAGCAGCGCCTCGTAGCCGGTCCAGCGGCCGCTGGCCGTATCCACGATGGGCTGGAAATGCAGCCGCGGGCCGCTGGCGTCCTCCGCCGACGCCTCTGCGGCGCCCGCGAGCGCGTGGCGCAGGCGCGCGTGCAGCCGCAGGCGGCTTTCCAGCGCTGGGACGGCCGCCACGTCGTAGAGCATGGCCAGCCCCCGGCCCGCCGCCTTGGCCTGGCACAGCGCCATGCCAGCGAAGCGCAGCAGTTGTTCGGCATTGGCCGCCTGCGCGGGAAACAGCGCGATGCCCGCGCTGCCGCCCAGGAAAACCTCCTGCCCGCCCTCCAGCCGCAGGCCCGGGCGCAGCACGGCGAGCAGGCGCGCCGCCTCACGCACGGCCTCTTCCGGCTCGCCCAGGTCGGCCAGCAGCAGGCCGAATTCGTCGCCGCCCAGGCGCGCGATCGTGTCGCCCGGGCGCAGCGCGGCCTGCAGCCGGTGCGCCACCTCCCGCAGGACCGCGTCGCCCTGGGTGTGGCCAAAGCTGTCGTTGACCAGCTTGAAGCCGTCGAGCCCCAGCACCGCCAGCGCCGCCAGGCCCGGGGCCTGGCCGGCGGGCAGGTGGCAGGCACGCTCCAGTTGCGCGGTGAAGCTGCGCCGGTTGGCCAGGCCGGTAAGGCCGTCGTGCCGGGCCTCGAACTCCAGTTCCCGCCGCAGGCGCTGCTGCTCGCTGCTGTCGCTGATCACCGCGACCGCACAGCGCTGGCCGTGGACCAGCACATGGCCCAGGCCGACATCCACCGGCATGGCCGTGCCATCGCGCCGCTCCAGCCAGAGCAGGCGCCCGCGCCCCATGGAAGCCAGCCGTACCGGTCCGTCGAAGAACGCCTGTATGCGCGCCTCATGGCACGCGCGCAGCCGGGGCGGCAGCAGCACGCTCATCTGCCGCCCCACCAGCCACGCGGGCGGGTGGCCGGAGATTTCCTCCATCGCCGCGTTGGCGTGCAGGATGACGCCATCGCGGCCCACCAGCACGATGCCGGCGGGGGACGCGTCGATCATGGCCTGTGCCAGGGCGTCCATTGCGGCGGGCATGGCGGGGTGCGGTGGGCCCGGGCGTCACGCGGAGGGCAGGGCCAGCGCAGCGCCCCGCCGCGCCGGCAGCGCGGTGGCGCCGGCCAGCCGGAACACGGACACCGCCGCCGCCAGTTGCCCGGCCTGCGCCTTGAGCGCGCCCGTGGCCGCGGCGGATTCTTCCACCAGCGCGGCGTTCTGCTGCGTCACCTGGTCCATCTGGCCGATGGCCTGGTTCACCTGCTCGATGCCCTGGCTCTGCTCGGCGCTGGCGGCGCTGATCTCGCCCAGGATGTCGGCCACGCGCTGGCTGCTCTGCGCAATGGCCTCCACCTGGCGCCCGGCCTCGGCGACCTGCGCGCTGCCCTGCTCGACCTTGGCGACCGAGTCCTCGATCAGCGCCTTGATGTCCTTGGCCGCCGCCGCGCTGCGCCCGGCCAGGGCACGCACCTCGGATGCGACCACGGCGAAGCCGCGCCCCTGCTCGCCCGCGCGCGCCGCCTCCACGGCCGCGTTCAGCGCCAGGATGTTGGTCTGGAACGCGATCGCGTCGATCACGCCGATGATGTCGGCGATCTTGTGCGACGCCGCGTCGATCTCGCCCATCGTGCGGATCACCCCCTCGCCCGCGCGGCTGCCCTCGGCGGCGGCCCGGGCCGCGCTCACGGCGAGCTGGTTGGCGGTGCGCGCGTTGTCGGCGTTGTGGCGCACGGCGCTGGCCAGTTCCTCGATGGAGGCGGCGGTCTGCTGCAGCGCGCTGGCCTGCTCTTCGGTGCGGCTCGACAGGTCCTGGTTGCCGGCGTCGATCTGGCCCGACGCCGTGGCGATGCCCTCGGCGCCGCCGCGCACCTGGCCCACGACCTGGGCGAGGCTGTCGTTCATGCGCCGCAGCGCGGCGAGCAACTGGCCGGTTTCGTCGCGCGCATCGGCGGTGATGGCGCTCGTGAGGTCATTGCCGGCGACGGTGTTCGCCACCTGCACCGCGTGCTCCAGCGGGCGCACGATGCCGCGCGTGAGCCGCCATGCGATGAGCGCGCCCAGCGCCACGGCGAGCGCCCCCGTGACGATGGTCGAGAAGCGGGCGCTCGCGGACTCCTCGTGGGCGCTGCGGGCGTCGGCGTCGATGGCGGCGCGCTCCAGGTCGAGCAGCGCCTGCACCACCGCCGTCATGCGCCGGGCGGCGGGCTCGTAGCTCTGGGCGAGCAGGCGCTCGGCCTCCTCGGCGCGGCCTTCGATCCGGGCCGCCACCGCCGCGTCGCGCGCGACGATGAACGCGTCGATGGCGGCCTGGTACTTGTCCCAGATGTCCTTTTCTTCCGCGCTCTCCAGCAGCGCCGTGATGCGCTCGGCCAGTTCCCTGGCCTCGCCCGTGGTGGCCTTGGTGTCTTCGGCGAAGTAGGTGCCGAGCGAGGGATCGCTGCTCTTGACGATGGCCGTGGTGCGCCGCACGGACACGTTCACGAGCCGGTTGATGTCGCTGGCGGCGCGCTCCTTGGCCAGCGCGCGCTGGGTGATGCGCTGGGTGGCGGCATCCTGCGCGGCCAGGCCCTGCACATTCCGCCAGGCGATGAGCACCAGCAGTGCCAGCACAAGCGCAAAACCCACGGCGAGCCGGGTGCCGATCTTCCAGTTTTTCATGCTTCTTCCTTTGGCGCTGCCGCCAGCCTCCCGAAGACAAACCGGGCCCATGACTCTGGAAAACCCGTATTCATACCGAGGTATAGCGTATTAGTTTACCAAAGTAAAAATATTGACATACCGCAGTTACATCACGCTTTTACTGGCGGTGATAGTTTTCACCCTATGACCCCCACGCAAGAGCCCGACGGAGCAAGTGGTTTCGCGCAGCGTCTGCACCAGGCGCTGCAGAGCCAAGGCAAGCGCGCGAGTCCCGCCGCACTGGAACGGGAGTTCAACCTGCGCTACCTTGGAAAACCCGTGACCAGCCATGCCGTGCGCAAATGGCTGCTGGGCCAGTCGCTGCCCACCCAGGACAAGCTGCAGGTGCTGGCGCGCTGGCTGGACGTGGATGAAAGCTGGCTGCGCTGGGGCTACGGCACCAACGGGGCGTACGCGGCGCACCAGGCGCCGGGCAGCGCCCGCCCGTCCTTTCGCAACGCCCCGGCGCTGACGCTGGAAGACGCCTCGCTGCTGCAGGACTGGAGCCTGCTGGAGCCGCCCCACCGCCGGGTGGTCCGCGCCGTGATCGAGACCCTGCTGGTGCACCAGCGCGATTCGGCCGCGGGCTGACGGGTACCGGGTTTTGAATGAAAAACGGCCCTGGCGCTTGCCAGGCAAGCGCCAGCAGCTATCAAAACAGGAGTTTCAGGGCTGGAGGTAGCGCGCCGCCAGCTCGCGCTGGGCAGCGGCGTCCACGCCCAGCACGTCGGCCAGGTAGGTGTCCATGCCGCCGTACTCGCCGTCCACCAGCTGCAGGGCGGCTTCGAGGAAGTCCTCCTGCACGCGCCAGAGCACGGCCAGCACTTCGTCGGGGGCGTGGCCGCCCAGGCCCGCGGGGCGGCGGTACAGCGTGTTGGTGAGCAGGTAGTCGTGCATCACCACCGCGCGCGGCACGCCCAGCGCCTGCAGGATCAGCGCCGCCGCGAAGCCGGTGCGGTCCTTGCCGGCCGTGCAGTGGAAGACCAGGGGCGCGTCCTGCCCGTCCAGCAGCAGGCGGAACAGCTCGGCGAAGCGCGGCGCGCTCTCGCGCACGAAGCCCCGGTAGGTGTCCTGCATCAGCGCCACGGCGTCCTGCGCCGTCAGGTGCTGGCCGGTGCGCTGCAGCTCCAGCGCGCGCTGGATCACCGTGGGCTCGATGACGAGGTGGCGGTAATCCACCCCGGGCAGCCGGTAGGCATGGGCCGCGCTCTCGGCCTGCCCGCGAAAGTCGATGCTGCGCGCCACGCCCAGGCGGGCCAGCAGATCCTGGTCCTGCGGCGTGAGCGCCGCCAGGTGGTCGGAACGGAACAGGCGCCGCCACTTCACCGTGCGCCCATCCCGGCCCAGATACCCCCCGAGATCGCGGAAATTGCTGGCCCCGGCCAACGGCACGGAGCGGGCAGGCGCAGCGGAGTCGGCAAGGTCTGCAAGCGGGGTCAACGGGGTGTGGGGCATGGGCGGGGCGGTGGCAGTGGAAGGAACGGCCGAGCTTAGTCGAAGCGCGTGACGCCCGGTGTCACGGGGTTACCGGGGCCCGCACGGAACGGCGGCCTGCCGGACACACCAGCGAAGGCATGCAAAAAGGCCTCCAGCGCTTTCCAGGCAAGCGCCACAAGCTACCAATTGAATAGCACACTCACCGGGGCAGCACCGTGACCGCCCCGTCCACGCCGTGCTCGCGCGTACCGCCAGGGCAGGGCTGGTCGGTGTAGGTCGTGCGGCCTTGCGCATCCACGCATTTGCGCGGCGGTGCCGGAGGCGGCGAGGCGGCCGTGCCCGCCGCGGGCGCGGCCTGGCCCGGGGCGCCCGCGGGCAAGGTGCCGGAACCGGGGCGGGTGAGGCGGCGCAGCGCCTGCTCCGCCCAGGGCTGGGCCTGGGGGAGCCACTGGTCGGCCGTCCACCACGCCAGGGCGGCAGCGGCCGCCGCCGCCAGGGCGAGGAAGAACCAGAGGGCTTTTTCTGTGCGGCTGCGCATGGCGTGGGCGGGGTGAACCGGGCGGATGGAGCGGCCCCGAGCTTACGCCATGGCCGCTTCAGCGGACTGGCGCGGCCGGGCGGCCGTAGCGCCCGGTCAGCGTGGCGCGGCCCAGGCTGTTGGCGTGGATCATGTAGCCCGCCAGGGCGGCGGTGGCATCAGCCGGCAGGTCGAGCCGGGGCACCTTGAGCGCATGCACCGTGAACACGTAGCGGTGCGGCGCATCCCCCGGCGGCGGGCACAGGCCGCCCCAGGCCGCCACGCCGAAATCGGTGCGCACGTGGCTGGCGCCCCCGGGCAGGCGCGCGCCCCCGGCCGCGCCGGCGTTGGCGGGCAGCGCCGTGACGCTGGCGGGGAGGTTCACCACCGTCCAGTGCCACCAGCCGGAGCCGGTGGGGGCGTCGGGGTCGTACATGGTGACGGCGTAGCTTTGCGTGCCTGCGGGGGCGCCGCTCCATTGCAGCGGGGGCGACTGGTTTTCGCCCGCGCAGCCGAAGCCGTCGAACTCCATGGGCTGGGGCAGCGTGCTGCCTTCGGCGAAGGCCGGGCTGGTGAGGGTGAACGGTGGCGCAGCATGCACCGCCATGGCCGTGCCCGCCGCGAGCAGGCAGGCAAGCGCCCAGCGTGCGGGACGGCGGGCGGCGGTAGCGAGGGTGTGTGGCACGGAGGGACTCCTTGGCTTGGTGAAGAACAAGGCCCCATGGTGGCGCGCCCGCGCCCGGTACGCTGGCCCCGGCGCCGCAATGGCTGTGCGCAATGCGGCACGCGCCTGCGGGGCGGACGATGGCTCATACGGGTTTACATTCAACCGTATAACGAGGCGGGAAGCCGCAGACAGTGCTGCAGCACGGCAAGGCGAACCAACGACGTTAGACGGTTGAAGGCAAATCCGTATCAGGGCCGCAACTGCGAGGGCGGGAAGCCGAAGCGCGCGCGGAATGCCGCGCTGAAACGGCTGTGCGAGGCGTAGCCGCAGCGCGCAGCGATGTCCGACACCTGCAGCGTGGTGCTTTGCAGCAGCGCCAGCGCGGTCTCCAGGCGCACGTCGCGCAGGCACTGGCGCACGGTTTCGCCTTCGTCGGCCAGGCGGCGCTGCAGCGTGCTGGCGCTGGTGGCGAAGGCGGCGGCGATGCGCTCCACCGTCCAGTCCGCATGGGGCATGGGGCCGATGAGGCGGCGCACGCGCTCGGCCCAGCCGAGCTCGCCCGGTGCGGCGAAGACGATGCCGGACTCGGCCAGCAGCAGGAGCACTTCGAGCGCGCGGTGGGCGCGCAGGGCGGGCGAGCTGGCGGCGTCCTCCAGCGCGGCCAGGGCGTGCATGTAGCTGGACTGGAAGGCCGCGTCGGCCGGCAGGCGCGCGCAGCCGTTCACGGGCGCCAGCCCCGCGAACTGGCCGAAGCGCTGGTGGAACTGGGCCACCAGCTCGGGCGCGAAGCACAGCAGGCGCGCCACGTAGCGGCCGTGCGGCGCGGGGTCGTTCACCACCTCCCACTGCGCGCCGCGCGGCAGCACGAAGACCTGGCCGCTGGGGTAGCGGTGGGTGCCGCCCGAGGCCACAAGCTGCTTGGTGCCCGAGACGACCCAGCCCACGGCATCCATGCGCACCGTGACGGTGTGGATGCGGTGGTGCACCGCCGTGGCGATCTGCAGCGACAGGGCCGGGGGCTCAGCCATGGTGCCCCTCCAGGGCAGTCACCTCACCCCAGGTGCGCGCCCAGCAGGCCGGTCAGCTCGAACATGCCGGCGCTGTCCTTGCCGAACACGGCGCGCAGCTTGTCGTCGGCGCGGATGGTGCGCTTGTCCTTCGGGTCCTGCAGGTTGTGGGCCTTGATGTAGTCCCACAGCTTCTTCACGGCCTCGGGGCGCGCCACGGGCTCGCTGCCGATGACGGCGGCCAGCGCGGCGCTGGGCTGCTTGCCGCTGGCGGCGCTGGCCTTGCGCGGGGCCTTGGCGGCGGCGGTTGCGGCGGTTTTTGCTGCGGGTTTGGTGGCTTTTTTGGCCGCAGCGCCCGTGCGGCTTGCGCTGGCAGCTCCTGTTTTCGCAGCAGCGGTCTTGCGCGCGGGGTATTTGCTGTCGCGCTGCTCGAACTCGAAGTTGACCTTGCCGGCCTCCTTGTCCCACACCAGGAAGGCCTTGAACGGGCGGCGCGTGCGGTTGGAGATGAACTTCTCCAGCAGGCCGGTCTTGCCCTCCTGCAGCAGCCGGGTCATCTGCGCGCGCTCGATGGGCTGCTGCAGGATGATCTGGCCGCTCTTGAAGGTGCACGAAGGCGCGGGCTGCTGCGCCGTAGGCACGGCGCGCGCGCACACGTAGTTGGCGCCATGCTCGTACACGGGCGCGCCGCACACGGGGCAGGGGCCCAGGCTTTCCTGGGCGCTGAAATCGACCAGTTCGCCGGATTCGTCCTCCTTGTCGTCGCCGAAGTCGAATTCGAGCTTGTAGTTGCCCGCCTCCTCGTCGCGCACGATGGCGACTTCGGCGGTGAAGGGCCAGCCCGCCTTGGAGCGGAAGCCCTCCAGCGGGCCGATGCGGCGCTCGCGCAGCAGTTGGTCGGCCTCGGCGGTCTCGAAGGTGCGGCCGGCGGGCGACTTGCCGAACGAGAAGCCGCAGCCCTCGCCATGGCCGCCCGTGCCCGTGCAGGCGTAGCGGCGGTAGTTCTCCTTGACCACGCCGCCGCAGTTCGGGCAGGGCGCGGCAAGCGTCGCGTAGTCGCCGGGGATGGTGTCGCGGTCGTATTCCTTGGCCTTCTTCACCATGCGCTCGGTCATGGCGGCGATCTGCTGCATGAAGGCTTCGCGGCTGAGCTGCCCCTTTTCCATCTGCGCCAGCTTGTATTCCCACTCGCCGGTGAGTTCGGCGCGGCACAGCTCTTCCACCTGCAGGCCGCGCAGCAGCGTCATGAGCTGGAACGCCTTGGCCGTGGGAATCATCTCGCGGCCTTCGCGCAGCATGTACTTTTCGGTCAGCAGCCCTTCGATGATGGCGGCGCGCGTGGCCGGGGTGCCCAGGCCCTTTTCCTGCATGGCTTCACGCAGCTCGTCGTCGTCGATCTGCTTGCCCGCGCTCTCCATGGCGCCGAGCAGCGTGGCTTCGCTGTAGCGCGCGGGCGGCTTGGTTTTCAGACCCTTGGCGGTGGCGTGCGCGGCCAGCGGCTGTTCGCCGGGCTGCACCGCCACCAGGGGCTGGCCCTTGTCGCCGTCCTTGCCGCCCTCCACTTCGTTGGCGGCTTCCTTGCCGTAGATGGCGAGCCAGCCGGGCTTGACCAGCACCTTGCCCTCGGTCTTGAAGCTGTGCTGCGCCACCTTGCTGATGCGTGTCGTCACCTGGTATTCGGCACTGGGGAAGAACACCGCCATGAAGCGGCGCACCACCAGGTCGTAGAGCTTCTGCTCGGCTTCGCTCAAGCCGCTGGGCGCTTGCAGCGTGGGGATGATGGCGAAGTGGTCGCTTACCTTGCTGTTGTCGAACACGCGCTTCGTCGGGCGCACGTAGTTGTCCTGCAGCGCCTGGCGCGCGAACGGCGCCAGGTGGCCCATGGGCGAGCCGGCGAGCATCTCGAAGGTCTGGCGCGCCACGGGCAGGTAGTCCTCGGGCAGCGCGCGCGAGTCGGTACGCGGGTAGGTCAGGGCCTTGTGGCGCTCGTACAGGCTTTGCGCCAGCGCCAGCGTGGTCTTGGCGGAAAAGCCGAACTTGCCGTTGGCCTCGCGCTGCAGGCTGGTCAGGTCGAACAGCAGCGGGCTGGCCTGGGTGGTCGGCTTGGCCTCCTCGGTGACCACGGCGGGCTTGCCGCGCACGGTGTCGGCGATGGCCTGGGCGTCCTGCGCGTTCCACAGGCGGTCGGCGCGGGCCTCGGGGTCGTCGCTCTTCTTCCACTGCGGGTCGAACCACTTGCCCAGGTACTCGCCCGCCTGGGCGGCGAAGCCGGCGTGGATTTCCCAGTAGTCGCGGCTGATGAACTTGCGGATCTTTTCCTCGCGCTCCACCACCAGGGAGAGCGTGGGCGTCTGCACCCGGCCCACGGTGGTGAGGAAGAAGCCGCCGTCGCGCGAGTTGAAGGCCGTCATGGCGCGCGTGCCGTTGATGCCCACGAGCCAGTCGGCCTCGCTGCGGCTGCGCGCGGCGGCGGCCAGGCCCTGCATCTGCTGGTCGCTGCGCAGGTGGTCGAAGCCGTCGCGGATGGCCTGCGGCGTCATGCTCTGCAGCCACAGGCGCGAGACGGGCTTGCCCAAACCGCCCTTGGCGCCGCCCGCGTACTGCTCGATCAGGCGGAAGATCAGCTCGCCCTCGCGGCCCGCGTCACAGGCGTTCACCAGGGCCGTCACGTCCTTGCGCTTGGCCTGCTTGACCACGGCGGCCAGGCGGCTCTTGGTCTTGTCCACGGGCTTCAAGTCGAAGCGCGGCGGAATCACCGGCAGGTGGGCAAAGCTCCACTTGCCGCGCTTGACGTCGAATTCCTCGGGCGCCTGGATTTCCACCAGGTGGCCGACGGCGCTGGTGACCACGTAGTGCGCGCTCTCGAAGTGGTCTTCGTACTTGTCGAACTTGCCCGCCACGGGCGTGAGGGCGCGCACGATGTCTTGCGCGACCGAGGGTTTTTCTGCGATGACCAGTGTCTTGCTCATGGGTGTTTCGTTCCGCCCGCCAGGGCGCTTCTACAATGCGTCGCTTCACGCGTGCACGCGCACGCGCATGTGTGTGCCTATACAAAGTAGCAGAGTTTTCGCATGCCCCGCAGCGCTCCCCCTTCTTCCCCCGGCCGGCGTATCCAGACCCGGCGCTCGGGCGTCCATGGCAAGGGCGTTTTCGCGCTGCAGGACATCGCCGAGGGCGAGGTCCTCATCGAGTACACCGGCGAAGTCATCAGCTGGCAGGAGGCGCAGGACCGCCACCCGCACGACCCGAGCCAGCCGAACCACACGTTCTACTTCCACGTCGATGAAGACCGCGTGATCGACGCCGCCCGCGGCGGCAACTCGGCGCGCTGGATCAACCACAGCTGCGCGCCCAACTGCTACGCCGACGAGCAGGACGGGCGCATCTTCATCACCGCGCTGCGCAACATCGCCGCGGGCGAGGAGTTGAACTACGACTACGGCCTGATCATCGAGGAGCGCTACACGAAGAAGCTCAAGGCCGAGTACCCCTGCTGGTGCGGCAGCGCGCAGTGCCGGGGCACGCTGCTGGCGCCCAAGCGCGGCTGGAATCCGCCCGGCCCCGGGGAGCGGGCATGAGCGCCGCCCCGCTGCGCTGGCCCGCCGAGGCCCTCTGGGAGACGCTGCACCCGCTGCTGCCGGGCTTCAGCGTGGAGGTGCTGCCCGAGATCGACTCCACCAACAGCGAGCTGACGCGCCGCGCCCGCGCCGGGCAGTGCGACCCGGTGCTGCTGGTGGCCGAGCGCCAAAACGCCGGGCGCGGCCGCCTGGGCAAGCCCTGGCACAGCGGCACGGGCGACGCGCTGACCTTCTCGCTCGGCCTGCCGCTGGCGCCGCGCGACTGGTCGGGCCTGTCGCTGGCCGTGGGCCTGTCGCTGGCCGAGAGCCTGCACCCGCGCGTGGCCATCAAATGGCCCAACGACCTGTGGCTGGACGGCACGCGCAAGCTCTGCGGCATCCTGATCGAGACGGCGGGCAGCGTGGGCGCCGGCGGCGCGGCGGGCCAGCGCTACTGCGTCATCGGCGCGGGGCTGAACATCCGCCCGCGCGCCACCGACGGGCTGGCCACGCCGCCGGCCTGGCTGCAGGAGCTGGACCCGGCGCTGGACGCCCCGGCCGCGCTGGCGCGCGTGGCCGTGCCGCTGGTGCAGGCCGTGCTCGGCTTCGCGCGCACAGGCTTCGCGCCGCTGCAGCCGCGCTACGCCGCGCGCGACCTGCTGCGCGGGCGCGAGGTGACGCTGAGCGACGGCCGCCACGGCCAGTGCGAGGGCGTGGCGACGGACGGCGCGCTCATCGTGCACACGGCGCAGGGGCGGCAGGCCATCACCAGCGCCGAGGTAAGCGTGCGCCCCGTAGGATGAAACGACACCCCCCTGAGCAACCGTCTTGCTTGTCAAGCGTTATGAAGCGTTGGATTCCAAGCGCAGCTATGTTTGGCGATGGCATTGAGCATGGTCAGCAGCTTGCGCATGCAAGCGACCAATGCCACCTT
>Ga0209958_1000579_pt1 | contig 56175 bp, 46 predicted proteins | sample ThiBio_inoc_plan_FD_183942 | JGI IMG/M metagenome (GOLD analysis project Ga0209958, IMG submission 183942) | Wastewater bioreactor microbial communities from Cape Town, South Africa - Thiocy_inoc_plan (SPAdes) | ecosystem: Engineered > Bioremediation > Thiocyanate > Unclassified | place: South...
CCAGCCGCCGGCCTACCAGCCGCCGGCCTATCAGGCCCCCCCGGCCTACCAGGCCCCGCCGGTGCAGTACGTCCCTCCGACGTCGCCGACCTACCTCCAGATGCAGCCGCCGGCGATGGTCGTCCAGCAGGCCCCCCAGCAGATCGTCCTGGCACCGACGCCCCCGCCCCAGGTGACGGTGGCGATGGCCCCTCAGCCGGTGTACTCGGCCCCGCCGATGCAGGCCCCTCAGCCCCAGCCGAACCTGTTCGCCCAGCCGATGCAGGCCCCGCAGCCGCAGCCGATGCAGGCGCCCCAGCCGCAGCCGATGCAGGCCCCGCAGCCGCAGCCGATGCAGGCCCCGCCGATGTTCGCGCCGCAGCCGCAGCCGATGCAGGCCCCGCCGATGTTCGCGCCGCAGCCGCAGCCGATGCAGGCCCCGGTCGGCCAGGCCCCGACGGCGATGGTCTTGCAGGCCCCGGGCCTGATCGACAGCGTGCTCGGGACGATCGGCGAGAACCTGGCGCGGCGGCGGAACCCCCGCGTGCAGATGAGCCCGGTCCCCATGCTGGCCCAGGCCCCGGTCGCCAACGCGCCGATGGCGCTGGCCCCGGCGGGCGCCCAGGCCTACGCCGCGATGACGGGCTACGTCCCCTCCGGGCCGCCGATCGGCGTGATCACGCCCGAAGAGACGTCGTTCGCCCCTTGCAACACCTACCACGCCCCGTGCCGCTTCCACCGCGGCATCTGCCCCGGGCCTCGCGGCGGGGGCGGCGACGACTGGGACGGCGGGCCTCGCGGGCACGGCGGCGGCTACTCGGCCCCCCCGTCCGGCCCCTCGGCCTCGCCGCAGTCGGAGGCCGGGTCGGGGTTCTTCAACTGGCTGGGCCATCGCAACTGACCGGGGCCGTGCGAGGCTCATGAAACGGACGACGCCGGCCGGGAGGATGGCCTCCCGGCCGGCGTCGCGGCGTTTCGAAGGGCGTCGCGGCGGCCGGATCAGGGATCGACGCGGAGCTGGACCGACGTCGCGCGCTGGAATTTGATCGACGGGGCCTCCTCGATCGTCTTGGGCTCCTCGGTCGACTTCGCGCGGAGCGTGGCGTCGCCGCGCTCGCGGGCGTCCTTGCGGCGGGCCTCGTCGTTGCGGGCCGGGTCCTCGGGGGGGATGTTCCGGCTGTCCTTGGTGGACTCGGCCTGCATGATGATGCGGTACTCGGCCCCCGTGGCGATCCGGTCGAAGGAGACGGTCGAGGTGTAGACGCCGTCGTCGGCCTGGCGATCGCCGTAGGTGCGGCCGTCGTCGTAGAAGTCCTGGGCGATCGGCTCGATCGTCCCGGAGCCGGCGTCGATCTTCTGGAGCGTGCCGACGACGCGGGCTCCGAGGATGGACGTGCCGCCGTAGACCTGGACCTCGACCAGGGCGCGGCGGTCCATGGCCCGCGCCAGGCCGCGGCGGGGGGGCGGGGGGACGAGGTCGGCGTCCTCCGTCCCCAGCGGCACAAGGGCCGCGGTGAGGCGGACGTTGGGCCGCGTGGAGGCGACGGAGAATGTGAAGTTGATGCGGTCCGAGCCCACGCCCCGGAAGGTGGACTCCTTCAGGATCAGCCCGGCGGTGTACCAGCCGTTCTCCCCGAACTCCGGGGCGAAGTGGTAGATCAGGCAGGTGGGCGTGGACAGGTCGCGGTCCAGCTCGAGGGTCGGCGTCTGCTGGAGCCGGCCGTCGAAGTTGTAGAGCTTCAGCTCGGGGAGGACCCCGCGCAGGTCCTTCGGGTCGCGGATCGCGTCGTCGTCGACCCCGGGGAGGGGCCTGGTGAAGCCGATGATGATCTCGAACTCGGCGTTGGGCTTCTTGGGGTCGAACTTGACGTTGTCGGCGTAGAAGTGGGGGAGGCGGAACCGCCCCTCGGCCCGCCTCTCGTTGCCCTGGGCGTCGACCACGTCGACCGGCGGCAGGAGATGCCTGGGCTGGCCGTCGGGCCCGGCGACCATGCGGATCTTGTCCTCGATCATCTGGTACGCCCGCACGTGGGCCTCGCGGTTGACCCGGTGGAAGATCGGCGTCATCTCCAGCGTCGAGGAACGCTCCAGCTCGTCCTCCAGATGGTGGACGAAGTTCTGCACGAGCCGGAGGCGGACCTCCTGGATCTTCAGGCCGAGGTAGGCGACGGTCCCCTTCTCCCCGCGCGCGGCGAAGGCGCTCCGCTGGGCCTTCAGCTTCTCCACGATCTCGGCGTTCAGCTCGTGGTAGGGGCGGGCCGGCTTGCCGAGGTCCCGGTCCTTGTCGTAGCTGGTGGAATAGAGCTGGTCCTCCTTGTAGTCGCGGTTGAGGAAGGGGCGATGGGACTCGAGCGCGGCGTTCAGGATGAACGCGGCCCGGTCGAGCGCCCCGCGGGCGCGGATGACGTGCTCCAGGAGCTTGTAGCGGAGGTCCTCCGCCCCCCCCTTCATGGTCATCCGGTTGTACCTGCCGACCAGGTCGTGGAGCGTCTCGACCTCCTGCTTGAGGCCCTGCTCGGCCTGGGCCGCGTCCGGATCCTCGCCCCGGGCCGGATCGAGGACCTGGGACATCGACGACGCCACGTCCTGGGCGTCGCCCCTGGAGAGGATCTCCGCGCCCACGAGGTCCGCGACGCCCGCCGCCCCGGCGTAGGAGACGGCGGCGTCGAGCAGGCCGATCGCGGCGGCGGTCTCGCCGTCGAGCTTCGTGGCCGCCCCCAGCAGGGCGATCGGGCCGGCGAGGTCGACCACCCGGCCCTTCTTCTCCGCGTCCGCCGAGTCGAGCCGCGCGAGGGCCTTCTTCAACTCCTCGTTGGGGGCGCCCTGGGCGGCCCTGAGGACGCGGACCGCCCCGGGCAGGTCGGCGGGCTTCTCGCCCGAGGCGCCCTTCTCCCGCACCTTCCGGAGCCAATCCGCCACGGCCTTCAGGCCGGCCCCCGGGGGCCCCTGCTCCAGCAGCGCGACGGCCCCGACGGCCCGCGGGGCCTCGGCGGCCCTGAGCCGCCCGATCGCGTCCTCGGCCTCCGCCTTGGTGACCGCTTCGAAGATCGCGCCGGCGTCGAGCGGCCCGTTCGCGAGCCGGGCGGCCTCGAGCAGGCCGATGGCGTGGCGGAACTCGCCCGGAGGCTCGGCCAGCAGGCCGACGGCCTCCTTCAGGGACGCCTCGAACGCCTCGGGGCCCTCGCGGCGCGCGTCCTCGACCTCCTCCAGGAGGCCCAGGCAGGCCGCCGGCGAGTCGCACGGCTTCCGCACCTTCGTCTCCAGGAGCGACGCCGCGGCCTTGACGTCGTCCGACCGGCCGCTGAAGAAGCCGCTCATCGCCTCGATGGCCCCCCTCACGCGAGCGAACGGCTCGTCGATGGGGGACTCCTTGAACTCTCCCCGCCTGGGATCGTCCAGCAGCCAGGGCGTCTCGCGACGGTCCTCGCGATAGCCCGGCCCGTCGATCCGGTCCTGGTACGGCAGGATCAGCCAGGAGCCGGAGGTCTGGTCGTTCTTCAGCCGCTGGGCGACGGCCCCGACCTCGTCCACGTCGGCGATGGTGATGATCGACCCCCCGCTGCCGACGGCGATGTCGCGCAGCTCGCGCGGGACGTCGGCGGTGCTCACCAGCACGAGGTCGATCCGGACGTCCCCCTTGCGGATGATCTGGCGGCGGAACGACTCGAACAGGGTGATCAGCTCCGCGGGGATGCCCCCCGGCGGCGCCAGGACGACGACGTTCTCGATCTGGTTGCGGGCGACCGCGGTCGCGAGCTCGTTGATCGTGGCCCGCAGCTCGGCCTCGCGCTGGTTCCGCGCCCGGTCGCGGTCTTTCAGCTCGGAGATGCGCCGCAGCCGCTCCTTCTCGGCCCGCTGGGGGGCCGGCAGGGCCATGAGGTCGCGGCGCTCCTGGGCCCGGCGCTTCTGGGCCTCGGTGACGAAGACCTGGACCTGCGCCCGCTGGATCAGCTTGGAGAACAGCTCGACGTACTGGTCGCGGACGTCGGAGTAGCGGAACATGCCCGCCTGGGTGAAGATGAAGTCGTAGCGGGGGTCGAGCGGATCGGGGTCGACGATCACGGTCCGGCGGCGGCCGAAGCCGGTGGAGGCGGTCCGGCCGGGGAGGTAGCGGTTCAGGCCGGTGTCGATGGAGTTCAGGGCCTCCAGCCGGCTCTCCGTCCCGGGGACGCCGATCTCGGTGGCGATGTCCAGGATGGTCCCGGCCGACTCGCGATCCAACTTGATGTGCTGAAGGGCCGCCTCGTAGAGGTCCTGGTCGGCCCGCTTCTCCACCACGCCGGCGATGGCCTGCGCGGCGACGTCCTCCAGATAGCGGCGGATCTCCGGGTCGGGCGAGCGGCCGACGACCGGCGCGGAGCCCACCGTCCCGCCGAGCCCGGAGAGGAACGACAGCACGTCGCGGGCCAGCCGGCGCTTGAGCGAGTCGTCGCCCTCCTTGGGCGACTCGTCCTTGAGCTTCAGGGCCTGGGTCGAGGCGAATCGGGCGATCAGCGCCTCCACCGGCCGGAGCTGCGGCGGCACCGCCACCGAGACGATCGAGCCGGCCTGGCGCAGCACCTTCTCGACCACCGGCCCCAGCTCGCGGCGCTCCATCGACAGCCCGTGGTCGCGGAACTGCTGCTCCAGGAACTTCTGGGCCAGGCTCCTGAGGGGGCCGATCTCCTTCAGCGCCGAGCCGTTCGCCTTGGCGGCCGCCTTGGCCTCGGCCTCCTCGCGGATCTTGCCGACGGCGGCGGAGACGATGTTGTCCTGCTTCGACTGCTGCATCGCGACCACCGCGACGGCCTGGGCCTTGTCCTGGGGCTGGCCGTCCTCGGCGCCGGACGTCACCTTGCGGTCGCTGAAGAACTTGTCGACGATCTTCTGGCAGGAGGCCCGCTGCGAGGCGTCCTCGACGTGGTCCTCCTGGCAGAAGCGGCCGTACCAGCCGTGCCGGCTCCCCTGCGAGAGGTAGTTGTCCATCAGGCAGCCGGGGCCGCCGGGGTTCGCCAGGGGGCAGCCCTGGGGGAAGTTGTACTCGTCCACCAGCCCGAAGACGTAGTGGCACACCTCGTGCGCCGCCGTCAGGACGTAGTCCTGCTCCCACTCCTTGGCGAGCACCTGGTAGTACAGGCCGATCTGCCCCGGCCGCCCCTCGATCGCCCCCGCGATCGCCCAGCCGCCCCGGCCCGGGTCGCCCGTCAGCGAGATCACCACGTCGGCGCGGCGGGCGTCGGGGACCAGGTCCAGGGCCGAGATCCTCAGCCGCCCCCCCGTCGCCTTCGCCAGCGAGTCGCTCACCTTCAGCACCACCGCCCGGACCGTCGCGTCCTGCTCCTTCGACGGCTGCTGCGGCGCGCCGATCGCCGCGTCGCCGAACGCCCCGGGCGTCAGCGAGGCGTACGTGTAGGTGAATCGCATCGACCGCGATTCGGCGTCGTATCGGGCCGGGCCGGCCGTCGCCAGCCCCGTCGTCACGACGATGCAGGCCGCCAGGAGCCCCCGCGCGGCGAGCCGCAACCTTTCCCTCATCCCCGACCTCCCCTCGGATCGACCCGTCGCGCGGCATGAAAATGCGTTTTTATCCAGCCTTCGCAATCACCCAAGTTTAACTCGGAAATGATTTCGGATCAAACCGCGAAATCCCAAAAGTCGTCCGCGGCGGGGCGACCGCGACGGATCGGGCGAATCCGGGCGATTCGCGCTCGGAAATCATCGATCGGGTATACTTGGGCATACCCTCGATCCGGCCCCCGGCCGGCGGGGACGCCCGGAGAGCGGCGCCGGATCGGCCCGCGAGGTCCCGAGGGAACGGATTCCGACACCGCGTCACGGAGAGCACTCACGATGGCGATGCGCATCCATTCGGCGACGTCGGGCGCGTGGGCCGCGTGCCTCGCGGCCGGCCTCGCGGCCGTCCCGACGACCGCCTCGGCCGGCGAGCGGCACCGCCCGCTCGTCTACATGACCCCGGTCGCGCCGGTCGTCCCCTACGCCGCCCCCGCGCCGATCTATTCGGCCCCGGCGTACGCGGCCCCGGCGTATTCCGCCCCCTACATGATGAGCAGCACCTACTCGGCCCCGGCCGTCTACTCCGCCCCGGCGGCCGTGGTCGGCAACGCGCCGGCCGCCAACGGCGCCGTCTCCCGGATCAAGGCCGTCGACCGGGCGGACCTCATCGAGGACGCCAGGCACGACATGAAGAGCGACTCCAGCGAAGGCAAGCTCAGCGAGCGCCGCAAGAGCCTTCGCGAGAAGGTCCGCGGCCTCTACGCCGCGGCGGTCGACGACGAGGAGACCGCGCTCAACGCCGCCGAGGAGCAGGACGTGGAGGCTATCGTGGCCTCGCTGCTCGACCCCAACGGCGCGGGCCTGACCCCGGTTGCGAGCCTGGCCCCGGTCGCGGGCCAAGCCCCGGCCGTCTACCAGCAGGCCCCGGCCGTCTACCAGCAGGCCCCGGCCGTCTACCAGCAGGCCCCGGCCGTCTACCAGCAGGCCCCGGCCGTCGGCTACGCCCCGGTGGTCTACCAGCAGGCCCCCTCGATGTATATCCAGCCGATGACGCCCGTGCAGTTCCTGGTTCCGGTCCAGTCCAAGCACGGCCTCTTCCGTCGTTGATCGGGCCCGGCCTCGGCTCGCAGATCACGATCGTGCGGGCGTCCTCGGCCCGATCGGCCGTCGAGGGTGCCGGGAGATGGGATTCGTCCGGCGGCCTCCGTCGGCGAGCGACGGGCGTGGCGATCTCCGTCGAGGCAGGAATGCGAACCGGCCCGGGGGGTGTCCCCCGGGCCGGGAAGCCCCGCGAGGGGGACCGGTTCGCTTCAGGGCTCAGGCCTTGGGGGCCTCGGCCGGGGCGTCGGCCTTGGGGGCCTCGGCCGGGGCGTCGACCTTGGGGGCCTCGGCCGGGGCGTCGACCTTGGGCTCCTCGGCCGGGGCCGGGGTGACGGCCGGCGGGGCCTCGGCCGGCTTGTCGGCGGGGGCCGGGGCGGCCGGCGGCGGGGTCGACGGGGTCGGCGGGACCTCTTCGGTGTTGCAGCCGGTGAGGACGAGGCACAGGCCGAACGCGGAGGCCGGAAGCAGGGCCTTCAGGGCGGCTTTCATCGTGATCGCTCCTTGCATGAGGGAGGAAGCGGGGCGGGGCGTCGGATTCGACGCTCCCGGTGCATCGTTGCACCCGGCCGTCGCCGGGGAGGCGACGGCATCGCCACGCAGAATCCGGGACTCATTCTAGTGGCCCCTCCGGAGGGGAGCAACGACCTACCCACCGATTGGGCGGAGACTCTTTTTCTAGGGAGCAACCGGGTTGCGGCCGATCGCGGCGGCGACCTCCGAATCCCCTCGGCTCCCCCGCCCCGCCCCGTCCCCCTCAAGATCCGGCCGAGACGGCCCGATAAACATCGATGCGGTCGATGAGCCCCGACCGTCCCCACGGCCCTCTCGCCCCGGAGCAGGAGTCCTCCCATGATCCCATCGCCGACCGCCCCGGACGACCTCGCGGCGGCCATGCCGGCCGTCGTCGACCTGATCCGGTCCGTCTCCGAAAAGGCCAGGACCAGGATCATCCAGCCGGAGACCCTGCTCCTGGAGGAGCTGGCCCTCGACTCGCTCGACATGGTGCGCGTCGTCATGCTGATGGAAGACCGCCACGGCGTCAGCATCGACCTGGATGAGGTCGCCGACATGCGCACCGCCGGCGACGTCGCCCGCTCGCTGGCCCGCGAGGCCCGCGCCGCCGCCTGACGCCGTCCCGTAAGGGTCGACGTAACTCCAAAGCCCCATGCAGCCTGGGCAGCGGCCCAGCCTACGCAGGCCGTCGCTCCCGGTCCCCCATGAGCCGCGTCCTGCGACGGCCCCCGCGGGACGCGCGAGCGGGCGGGATCAGTCCGTCTTCGCCCCGACCACGACGAGTTGCAGCGGCAGCGGGACGGGTTCCGCCTCACCCTGGACCGAGAGCGGGAGGGCCAGCACGGCCCCCCAGGTGTTGAGCGCCTGGTCGTTGACCATCGCGGCCTCGGCGCCTCCCGGGGGGGCCAGGATCAAGAGGACGCCGGGGTGTGTGGAGCCCACCGCCTCCGCGCTCCCCTCCGACAGCTTCTTGGCGGGCAGGTCGGCCGGGTCGGCGTCCTTGGCGGCGGGGAGCAGCAGGGCGTAGTCGCGGTTCACGCTCACCCCCAGGTGATCGCCGTTGACCGGCTGGAGCCCGTAGCGGAGCGTGTAGACGCCCGGGGCCACGGCCTGGTCGCGATAGTCCCCCCCCTCGACGGCGTATCGCGCCGCGCCGATCAACTCCCCCTCGGCCAGCACGGGGTACAGGATCGCCCCCTTGGGGCCGGCCGGCTTGCCCGACGCCGGTGCGGCCTTGCGCAGCCAGATGTCGACCAGCGGCTTCCCCTCGGGGTCCAGGACGCGACGCCCGGCGGCCTCCAGCGTCTCCTTGACGGCGGGGGCCAGGTCGGCCGGCGGGGCCTCGTCCAGCTTCTCCAGCTTGTACTCTTGCGCACCCGCCGTGGACGCCATCCCCAGGGCGAGGACGGCCAGGAATCTCAGGGACATTCCGAACCCTCGAATAGAAAGGGCGGGCGCGGGGCGGCTCGCGCCCCGGCCCGCCGGTGATGGGCGCTCGTCATCGCTCAGTACGAGAAGCCGCCGACGAAGCTGCTGCGGCAGTTCGGGTCGTTCCAGACGGTGTTCAGCTCGTCGCCCGAGTAGCGGTGGCGGAGCGTGTAGGCCGGCAGGGCCCGGACGCCCGCGGAGAGCGGCTCGTAGGCGACGGTCTCGTTGCCGCAGAAGTGGTCGTCGGCGTCGAGCGGCCGGGTCAGGATCTCGGCCAGGCCGGGGGCCGAGAACAGGGCCCTCGGGGCGCTCGGCATGGCGTGGTCGGGGTGGTCGGCCTCCGAGGCCGCCTCGTGACGCTCGACGGTCACGGCCAGGGTGGACGTCCGCACGCCGACGACGCGATCGAGCCGGCCGCCGCCGAGGGCCTTGGCCATCGCGATCAGGGCCTCGCGCTGGGCGGGGTTCGCCGACTCGTCGACGATCAGGACGGCCCTCGCGTCCTTGACGTCGTCCTGCGAGAACGTGCTCGTCCCCAGGACCGCGGCGGCGACGGCCAGGCCGTCGAGCTTCACGCCGTCCCAGGAACCCTCGGTCACCTTCCAAGCCAGGACGGCCTGGTGGCCGGTGATGAAGATCTCCGAGTTCGAGAAGCAAGGCCCGGTGTAGACGTCGGCCGTGCGGGCCTCGATATAATCCCCCTTCACGCGGCTCGCGCCGGACGTGTCGGGCGAGGCCGCGAGGGGCAGGCACGCGAGGACGGTCAGGGCGCTGGCGAGCATGGTTCGGACCTCTCCTGTTCTCCGGGGCGCGACCCCGGCGCGAAGTGTGGTTCTCCTCGCGTGATTATACGGGGATGGGAACCGCCGCGTCGACTTCGGGGCCGAGGTCAGTCGGCCTCGTAGCAGGGGCGGGAGCCCTCGCGGCAGTCCTCGCGGCCGACGAAGCCCTGGTCGGGGCCGATGTCTTTCAGGGTCTTCTGGCACCAGAAGATGGTGTTGTCGTAGTCGTCGTGGGCCTCGGGGTGGAAGCCGTCGGTGTAGACGTACATCCCCTTGAACCGGAGCCGGCGGCACGGCGGGGCGGGGATCGCGGGCGAGGCTTCGAGCGATTCGGCCATCGTTCAACCCTCCTGCCAGTAGCGGTCGCCGACGGCGGACAGGAGCGCCCGCTTGACCGTCGTCCGGACCAGGGCCACCTTGTAGCCGTTGTTCGAGAGGGGCTTCGCCCCCTCGGCCGCGGCCTTCGCGACGGCCTCGGCCCGCTCGCGGGTGACGAGGCCGCCGACGACCGCCTTCTCGGCCGCCTCGCTCCGCCAGGGGATCGGCGCGACGCCGTAGAGGACGACGCGGGCCTCGCGGACGGAGTCGCCGTCCATCTTCAGGTGGACCGAGGTCATCACCAGCGGCCAGTCGTGCGCCTGCTTCTGGCGGACCTCGTAAGAGGCGTTCTTGCCCACGCCGGCCGGGACGGTCACGGCGGCCAGCAGCTCGCCGGGGGCGAGGGTCTGCTCGCGGTCGGCGTCGGCCTTCGGCACGCGGTAGAGCTGCTCCACCGGGACCGTCCGCTCGCCGCCGGGGCCCAGGATGGTCGCCGTCGCGCCCAGGGCGATCAGCGGGACGGCCAGGCTGGACGGGTTGACGAACAGGGCGTCGCCGTCGGTCATGAAGATGGCGTGGTAGCGGTTGTCCCCCGCGCGCACCAGGCTCTTGCCGTCCTTCATCGCCAGCAGGCCGAAGCCGTTGCGGTAGTACCAGCAGCGCGGGCGCTGGAGGAGGTTGCCGCCGACGGTCGCCATGTTGCGGATCTGGGGCGTGCCGACCTCCGTCGTCGCCTGCCAGAGCGCCGGGAGCCGGTCGCGGATCGTCGCGCTGGAGACCAGGTCGACCAGCCGGGTCCCGGCGCCGATCGCCGTCGCGCCGTCCTTCTCGACGATCCCGGCGAGCGCCTTCACGTCCTTGAGGTAGACGACGCGCTCCGGGCTGGCGACGTAGTCCTTCATACGGCCGATGAGGTCGGTGCCGCCGGAGAGGGCCTCGACGGTCCCGGGCGCGGCCAGGGCCTTCACGGCGTCCTCGGGCGTGGTCGGGCTGAGGTATGCGAAAGCCTTCATGGGGTCACGCCTTCCCTTCGGCTGCGGCCAGGGCGTCCAGGACGTTCATGGGGGACATGGGCCACTTCGGCACGCGGACCCCGATGGCGTTCGCGACCGCGTTGCCGATCGCGGCGGCCGTGCTGATGGTCGGCGGCTCGCCCACGCCGATCACGCCGCGGGCTCGCATCTCGGGCGTGTCGTGGGCCTCGACGACGATCTCGGGGATGTCGGTCGCGCCGGCGAGCTTGTACATCTCCATGTCGGGGTTGAGCATGACGCCGGTCGGCTCGTCCATGATCCGCTCCTCGAACAGCCCGTAGTTCAGGCCGCCGATGACGCCGCCGTAGACCTGGCTGCGCCACGTCAGCATGTCGAGGATCAGGCCGGTGTCCTGCACGGCCACGATCTTCTTGAGGCGGACTACGCCGGTCTCGACGTCGACCGTGACCTCGGCGAACTGGCAGCCGCCGACGCCCGTGGAGGAGAGCCCCTGGGCGAAGACGCCGACGACGTTGATCGGCATCATGCCCAGCTTGCGACACGCCTGCTCCCAGGTCAGCCGGGCCTCGCCCTTCACCAGCACCTGGCCGTCCTTCAGCGCCAGGTCCTCGACGGCCGCCTCCAGGCCGGGGGCGATGCGCCGGAACAGCTCGTCGCGGGCCTTCACCGCGGCGTCGAAGCAGGGCGGGGCCATCGACGGCGAGGTGGTGGAGCCGCCGGAACTCTGCCCCGGCGGGAACGTGGAGTCGCCGATGTTCGACCGGATCCGGCCGACCTCCAGGCCGAAGACCTCGGCCGCGATGATCGCCAGGATCGTCCGCGCGCCGGTGCCGATGTCCTGCGTGGCGCTCCGCAGCTCGACCGAGCCGTCGGGGTTGACGATGCAGGCCACCTGCTTGTCCTGCGCCCCGCCGCCGCCCCACTGGTGCAGGGCCATCCCCAGCCCGCGCTTCACCGGGCCGTCGCCCCCCTGGCCGCGGGGCTTCCAGCGGCCCCAGCCGATCAGCTCGGCACCGCGGCGGACCTGCTCGTGGTAGATCTCCGTCCGGTTGATCCCGCCGGCGACCATGTCGGTCTCGGCCAGGTTCTTGAGGCGGAACTCCAGCGGGTTGATCCCCAGCTTGTGGGCCAGGTCGTCCATCGCGGCCTCCATCACGGCGCACCCCTGGGGGTGCCCCGGCGCGCGCATGGCGCGGGAGCCGCCGCAGTTGACGAAGACCTCGGTGTGCGACCGCGTCCGGTCCGGGACGTGGTAGACGTACGGCAGCGGGAAGTTCGAGCCCCCCCGGCCGCCGGTTCCGGAGGTCTCCGCGGTCATCGCCACCAGCTTGCCGTCCTTCGTCGCCCCGAGCTGGATCGTCGCCTTCGCGCTCGGGCGGTTGCCGCCGATCAGGTGCTCCTGCGCGCGGTCGAGGAACATCCGGACCGGCCGGCCGGCCTCCTTCGCGAGCTTCGCGGCGGCGATCCCCCAGACGTCGGCGTTGAACTTCGAGCCGAAGCCGCCCCCCATCACCTCGGTCAACACCTTGACCTTGGAGGCGTCCACGCCGAACGTCTCCACCATGTCGTTCGCCACGCCCATCACCGACTGGGTGCTGGCGTACACGGTGATCGAGTCCGGCCCCTTCCACTCCGCGGTCAGGCCGTGCGGCTCCAGGCAGACGTGGGTGATGACGGGGAGTTCATACGTCGCCTCGATCGTCGCGTCGGCACCCTTCATCGCCTCGTCGGGCTTGCCGGCGGTCTGGGCGCGGCCGGGGCGGGAGTTGCCGGCCGCGAACGCCTTCGGCGCGCCCTCGGCGGTCGACTGGCGCTCGGTGACGACGTGCGGCAGGACCTCGTACTCGACCTTGATGGCGCGGGCGGCGTCGCGGGCCTTCTCCTCGGTCTCGGCGGCGACGGCGGCGATCTCCTGGCCCTGGTAGATGACGTTGGTCTCGCCGGCGGTCGCCAGGGCGATGACCCCCTTGACGCCGGGCATCGCGCGGGCGGGCTCCAGGTCGAGCGCCTTCACCTTGGCGTTGGCGTGCGGGCTGGTGAGCAGGACGCCGAACAGCATCCCCTCGGGGCGGATGTCGGAGGGGTACTTCGCCCGCCCGGACGCCTTGGCGAGGCCGTCGAGCCGGGGGATGCTCTTGCCGATGAGGCGGGTGGACTCGGGCCAGGAGGCCATGGTTCAGGCTCCCTTCATCGTCTTGGCCGCGGCCAGGGCCGCCTCGAACACGCCGATGTACGTCCCGCAGCGGCAGATGTTGCCGTCGAGCCCGCGCTTGACGTCCTCAAGCGTCGGCTCCTTGCCGGGGTTGGCGTCCAGGAACGCCTTGCAGGCGGTGACGAAACCGGGTGTGCAGTAGCCGCACATCAGGGCGTCGTGCTGGTGGAAGGCGTGGGGGACGCCCCCCTCGCCGGTCTCGAACCCCTCCACGGTCTCGATCGCCTTCCCCTTGCAGGAGACGGCCAGCGTGGTGCAGGAGTAGACCGCGTCGCCGTCGACGATCACGGTGCAGGCCCCGCAGCTCGCGCGGTCGCAGACGCGCTTGGGGCCGGTGACGTCCAGCCGATTGCGCAGGGTGTCCAGCAGCGTGCTGCGGGGCTCGACGACGCAGGACAGCTCCCGGCCGTCGACCTGGAGCGTCAGCGTCACGTCGCCCGAGAGGGCCTCGGGGCCGTCCGGGGCCTGGGCCTCGGCCTTCGCCTCGTCGAGCGCGACGTTCGCCTGGCTGGTCAGCACGGCCGAGGCGGCGGCGAGGCCCGACCCGCGCAGGAACCTGCGCCGGCTGTGCCCCCCCCGCCCCGTCGACGTCCCGTTCTCGTGTTCTGCCATGGAGGCTCCTCCGCTCGGCTGCCGGGTGAAGCGGGCGCGACCGGGCGGCCGAAGACGGACGGCGGCCGGCCGGGTCGATTGCGAAGCGTCCGCGCGGGGCCGGCGGTGACGAGGTTGCGGGCCCGATCCCGTGCGGGCCCCGACGCCGGCTTCGACGGTACGAAACATGCCTGTGGGATCGTCCCGTCGAGCTGTGGCGGCCGACGGAGCGGATCCCGAGGCCCCTCGACCGGACGGATTACCACCGATCCCAGGGCGCATCCGATGAGACACCATTTCGGCGCGCGGATCAAGACGGCGACGGCCGTCGCCCCGGCCTTGCTCCTGTTCGCCCCGGCACTGCGCGGCCAGGACGCCCCGCTCGCGGCGAAGGCGGATCCCCCCAGGAAGGAGATCGTCTCGGGCGTGATCGTGAAGATGGAGAAGGTCGCGAGGCCGGACGGCGCGGGCGCGAAGGCCCCGGAGCCCCGCCGGATCCGGCTGACCATCAACACCAACGTCGTCTGGCGGGACTGGGCCCGCGACCAGGCGAAGGCCCGCGACGAGGGCTCGCCGAAGGCCGACGCCGACCGGGGCGCGAAGTCGGTCGGCACCCTCGGCCCGCCCGTCGACGAGGACAGCGTCGAGGTGATCGAGGTCGTCGACGCCACCAAGGTCGAGACCCGATTCCGCTCCCCCGCCGACGAGACGACGGAGGGCGAGACGAAACCCGAGAAGGTGAAGTCCGACGAGGGCGCGCCCGCGAAGCCCCCCGCCGGAGGCAAGCCCGTCGAGTTCCGCGCCGAGGACTTGCTCCCCGGCCTGTTCGTCGAGGCCGAATCCGCCAAGCCCGGCGGGCCCGAGGCCGCGAACGTCGCCGTCATCCGCCCGATCCAGCCCCCGGAGGCGGCCCAGCCCGCCGAGGCCGCGCCGAAATGATGCGGCCCCGCGCCCGTCCCTCCTCCCCGAGAATCGAGCCCGCCTCCCCCCTCCTCCCCTCATGGGAGAAGGTGCCCCGGAGGGGCGGATGAGGGGGGCGCGACCGACAGCCGGCGGATTCAAGGCCCTCGCATACCGGGGGGAGCGACGGCGGTCGCCCCCTCATCCGGCCTGCGGCCACCTTCTCCCACGAGGGGAGAAGGATGATTCGCGTCGGCCTTCCGGGGAGGCTCGAACCTCGCACGGGACGGGCTCGGGCTCGACGTCAGCCGAACAGCTCGTCGACGGGCTTGCCGCCGTCGACGATCTTCATGGGGCGGCCGATGGCGGTCTGGTATTCCTTGGCCGCCTCCACGCCCAGGGACTTGCAGATGGAGGTCATCAGGTCCGGGACGGTGACGGGGCGGTCCTTGATCTCGGTCCCGTCGGCGCTGGAGGCGCCGACGACCTGGCCCCCCTTCACGCCGCCGCCGGCGAGCGCGACGTTGAAGACGCGGGGGAAGTGGTCGCGGCCGGCGGTCGGGTTGACCTTCGGCGTGCGGCCGAACTCGCCCATCCAGACGATCAGCGTGCGGTCGAGCATCCCGCGCGTCTTGAGGTCCTGGATCAGCGTGGCGAACCCCGGGGCGACCTGGCCGGCGAGGTTAGCCACCTTCTCGTTGTTCTGGACGTGGGTGTCCCAGCCGCCGCAGCGGACCTCCACGAACGTCACGCCCGCCTCGACCAGCCGTCGGGCCAGCAGGCACCCCTGGCCGAACGGCGTGCGGCCGTAGGCGTCGCGCACCGGGTCCGGCTCCTGCTCCAGGTCGAACGCCTTCATGCGGGGCGAGAGGACCATCTTCGACGTCTGGGCGTACAGCGCCCGGTGGTCGCGGACGCGGTCGGAGCCGCCGGCCTGTTCGAACCCGACCTTCTCCAGCCGGTTCAGCAGGCCCAGCCGGCGCTGGAAGCGGTCGGCCGGCACGCGGGCCTGGGCGTTGTCGGGCGGGCGCTGGACGTTGGGGATCATGAACGGCTCGTACGCGGCCCCCAGGTAGCCCGCGCCGGCCGTCGCGCCGCCGATGGCGACCATGTGCGGCAGGTCGAAGGCGGACTCGCCCAGCTCGGCCGCGGCGACGCAGCCGATGTTCGGGTGCCTGAGCGTGGCCGTCGGCGTGTAGCCGGTGTGGAGCTGGTAGTCGGCCCGCTGGTGGTTCCCTTCCTTGTTGGTCATCGACCGGATCAGGGCGACGTCGTCCATCGACCCGGCCAGCTTCTCCCACCCCTGGGCGATCGAGATCCCGGGGACGGACGTCTCGATGGCCTTCGTGCCGCCGCCGTTCTCCACGCCGGGCTTGGGGTCGAACGTCTCCAACTGGCTGGGCCCGCCCGCCATCCAGAGCAGGATGCACGCCCGCTGCTGCCGGCGCAGCTCGTCGGCCCGGAGGGTGAGGAGGTCGGAGAGCCCCAGCGGCGCCACGCCCCCGGCGACCATCCCCGCCGCCCCCAGGCCCATCGCCCGCAGGAACCCGCGACGCCCGACGACCCCGTGGCGGTTCATCGCCACCTGCACAACGCTCGATTCGGTCCGCATGACTCGTCCGCTCCGTTGGGGTTTGGGGGCAGTCCTGTTCGACAGGGGTTGCATGAGGAAGCGGCGAAGCCGCCCCGGACGTCCCCTCTCCCGCCGGGAGAGGGTGGCCCGAAGGGCCGGGTGAGGGTCGTCGGGTTGTCAGAGATAGCTTCGGTTCGGTGGCCGCGCGCCCGGCATGCCCTCCGAAATCCGACGACCCTCACCCGCCGCTGCGCGGCTACCCTCTCCCGGCGGGAGAGGGGACGTTTTCAAGCCGCTCGCCTCTTGCAACGATGAGGGTTCATCAACGGTCGTCACCGCCGCGACAGGAACTCCGTCGAGTTGACCAGGCTCCAGTAGACGTCCTCGAACGCCGCCTTGCGGTCGGCGGACTTGGCCAGATAATCGCCGACGACCTCCAGCTCCTTCGGGTTGGGCTTGCGCGAGAGGACCATGAGGTAGAGCGAGTCCAAAGCCTCGCGGTCGCCGGGCGCCTTCGCCAGGATCCGGCCGAGGGGGGCGTCGGGGCGGGCCTGGGTCCGGGCGTGGACGATCGGGCCGTTCATCAGGAAGAGGGCCTGGGGGATGGTCCCCAGCACCTCGTCCGGGAGCGTGGACGGGTCGACGCCGAACAGCTTGTCGAACGGCGTGCGGAGGTTGGGGGCCTGTCGGCCCTTCTTGGCGACGGCCCCGGCCAGGCCGGCGGCCTCGGCGGCCTTCTTCGCGTTCTTCGGGCCCCCGGCCGACGTCTGGACGACGTTCCTGGGCGACCCGTCCGGCGCGGGGGCCCCCTCCCTCGGCAGGTCGAGCGCGACGGCCAGGGCTTCGAAGATCTGGTCGGCCCGCAGGCGGCTGGGGCAGACGGCGGCCATCTGCGTCAGCCCGGCGGGCGACGACGACGACCGCGCCCGGCGCTGGTACGCCTGGGTGTTCAGGATGGTGCGGAACAGCCAGCGGACGTCGTAGCCGCCGGCGCGCCACTGGTCGGCCAGCGGGAGGAGGATCTCCTCCCCCTTCACCTCGCGCTCGGGCCCGATGTCGTCGACCGTCTCGTAGAAGCCCTCGCCCATCAGCACGGTCCAGGCCCGGTTGACGTACGCGCGGGCGAACCACGGGTCGTCCTGGCCGGTGATGTACGAGGCCACCAGTTCGCGGAGTTGCGCGGGGGTCAGGCCGTCGGGGATCGCCTCGGCCTTCGACGCGAAGAAGAACTTCGGCTTCACCGGGATCGACTTCTTCGGGTCGGTCAGGTCGGGCATCGTGTAGCGGGCGCGGGGCGTCTCGACCACGGCGAACGCGGCCTTCACGCCCGGCTCGGGCTTCACCACCCGCTGCATCCGGCCGCCGGCGAAGAACGCGGCCAGCTCGTGGAACTGCTCGCGCTTCCAGGAGTCGGTCTTGTGGTCGTGACACTCGGCGCACTGGATCTGCACGCCGAGGAACACGCGCGAGGCCTCGCCCGCGAGCTGCACGGCCGACGCCGCGTGCGCCGCGTTGAAGCTGGCCGCGCCGTTCTCGTCGGTCCGGCCGTCGGCCTCGATCATCTCGGCGACGATCTCGTCCCAGGGCCGGTTGCGGTCGAACTGCTCGGCGAGCCAGCTTTCCAGGAGGTCGTACCGGATCTGCTGGGCGGTCGGGTTGGAGGCCCGGAACTGGATCACCTCGCGCCAGTAGCGGGCCCAGTTCCGGCCGTAGTCGGGAGTCGACAGCAGCTCGTCGATCAGCTTCGCCCGCTTGTCCTTCGCCTTGTCGGCGACGAACTCGCGGAGCTGGCCGGGCGTCGGCGGGACGCCGGCCACGTCCAGGTAGATGCGGCGGGCGAACTCGGCGTCGCTCGTGGGCGGGGCGGGCTTGACCTCGGGGTTGGTCTTCGCGAGCCGGGCGGCGACCAGGGCGTCGAGGTCGGCCGAGGTCATCGTCGGCGCCACGACGGTCTTCGCCGGCCGCTTCGGCGGCTCGGCCGGCTTCGCCTTGGCGGCCTTCTTCGCCACCGACTTCCGCAACTCCTGCACCGCCTGAACGACCTCCCGGGCCCTGGCGTCGTCGAGCGCCATCGCCCCCGGGGCGTCCTCCTTCGGCTTCGTCGGCTCCTGCCCCATCGCGACGGCCGCGCCGGCCAGGAGCCCGAAGGCCGCGAGCCGGAAGGAGATGCGCCTCACCTGGAAGATCTCATCACGCATGGCGGCCGGCCCCCTGCTCAAGGCGACGATGGCGCGTCGGGACGCGCGTCCTTCCGACTCCCCATTCAACACCAGGATAGGACCGGGGTGTCGCGGCCGGGGGAATTTCCCGAAGACCCTTACTCCACAGAGGGCCCTGAACGCCCCTCCGGCTCCGGTCGAGCCGATCGTCGACCGTCGCGGCTAAGGCCGCGGGCGATCCAGGCGCCTTCGATACTCGTCCTGACGCGGGCACCTTATTTCAGGATGGGCCGCGCGGAGCCGTGGCAGCAGCAGTTCGGCCATCTGCCATTGCGGCTCGGTGACGTTGGTGTACGGCCCCGGCCATGTGTAGCCGGATGAAAACTCGTGGATCATCTGGACTTCGTTGCCGAGGACGAGCGCGACGACTTCTTCGTCGTGCGTCGCGACGAGCCGGAATCGTTGCGACGGCTTCCTTTCGGGGCCAATCCCCATGAATCGGCGTTTTGGAATGCGGGTCTGCCCCCACTGTTTGAGTTCAAAGTAAATGTAACCCGGCGGCTCATAGTGGAACTCGCCTTCGGCGTACACGTCGATCGTCCAGGGGCCTACCTGAAAGGACGCGAGTTGTTCGGGCCTCATCAGGTATCCCAGCAGCAGGAAGAGCAGCACGCCGATCAGGGGGCCCGGCAGGACGTACAGGAGGCATCCCATCAGCAGCCGTCGCCTCGTGGAGCGAGGCCGTCCTTCTCGGCCGGGCGCGCCAGGGTCATTCATGGGTTCGTCCTTCCATACCGATCGCGGGGGCCCGCGAGCATCGGGCGGAGCAGAGCCCCGGCGCGGCAGATCGTCCCGGGCCGACCGCGGCGTCGGCCGTCGCGAGGACCGCGCTCGACGCCGGGAGAGGTCGGACGAAGGGGGAGGGGCGGCATGGGGCGTCCGGCGACCGGTCCGCCCCTCCGATCGGCCTCCCCCCCGACGTCGGGGGGGCCGTTCGCGGGGCTCCGGGCGGGTCAGCCGGCGACGTCGACCCAGGACTTGGCCTTGGCGGACTGGGCGATGGCCTCGCAGATGCGGACCTCACGGTCGCCCTCGGCGAAGGTGGGGAAGTTGGGAGTGCCCTGGCAGCCGTTCAGGATGTAGGAGTAGAACGCCAGGTCGAGCTGCTTGAAGGCGTCGGGGAAGCCCTCGGCGTGGCCGCCGGGGTAGTGGCTGAAGTTGCCGGCCTCGACGCTGAGGATGGACGGGTCGCGGTTCATGAGCTGGTTGGGCGCGCCGCGGCGGCCGAGCCAGAGCAGCTCGGGCGACTCGCTGTCCCACACCATGGAGCCCTCGGTGCCGCAGACCTCCAGGTACAGGCGATTCTTGCGGCCGCCGTGCATCTGGTTGACGTGGTAGACGCCGCGGGCGCCGTCGGTCAGGTGGAGCATCACCGCGCCGTAGTCCTCGGTGGTGATCTTCACCGGCTCGGTGGCCTTCTTGGCGGCGTTGGGGCCGGAGTAGGTCTCGGCCCCGCCGATGGGGCGGTTGCGGTGCTCGTGGAAGGTGGCCAGGTCGGCGTTCACCTTCTCGATGTGCTTGCCGGTGATGAACTGGGCCAGGTCCATCCAGTGGGTGCCGATGTCGGCGATGGCCCGCAGGTTGGTGTGGCCGTCGGGCTCCACCCGCCAGTTGTAGTCGTCGGCCAGCAGCAGCCAGTCCTGGGTGTACGACCCGGTGACGGTCAGGATCCGGCCCAGCGCCCCGCTGGCGACTCGCTGGCGCATCTCCTGGGCGAGCGGGTAAAACCGCAGGTTGTAGTTCACGCCGGCGGCCTGCTTCGGGCGGCTCGCGGCCAGCTTGGCCAGCTCGGCCGATTCCTTGGAGCTGACGGCCAGCGGCTTCTCGCAGAGGACGTGCTTGCCGGCCTCCAGCGCCGCCTTGGCGTGCTGGTAGTGGATGTCGTTGGGCGAGGCCAGGTGGACCGCGCCGATCTCGGGGTCGGCCAGGACCTCCTCGATGGTGGAGTACACCTTGGGGATGCCCAGCTTCTCGGCCTGGGGGCGGGCCTTCTCGGGGCTGATGTCCAGCAGGCCGGCGACCTGCACGCCGATCCGGCGCAGGGCCTCGGCGTGGACCGGGCCGATGAAGCCGCCGCCGATCAGGGCGACCTTGGGAGGGTTGGAGAGGACGTAGGGAGCGCCCATCGTTCGGTCTTCCTTATATGTATCTAACGGGTCTTGAGGGTCCGGGGTCTCGCGGCGGGCGACGGGTCACTTGACCTCGTCGACGGCGACGGGCCGGCGCTCGACGGCGGAGATCATGGCGGCTTCCAGGACGCGCTGGGTCTGGTAGGCGTCCTCGAAGTCGGGCATCGGGACGACGGGCTCCTGGCCGCCGAGGATGCGGAGGATGTCGTACGCCTGGTTGGTGAAGCCGTGCTCGTAGCCGATGACGTGGGCGTCGGGCCACCAGTTCTCGGCGTAGGGGTGGTCGCCGCCGTGGGTGCACATGAGGGTGGTCCAGCCCTGGACGGCGCGGGGGCGGGTGGCGTCGTAGAACTGGAGTTCGTTCATGCGTTCGAAGTCGAACTTCAGGGCGCCCTTGGAGCCGTTGATCTCGAAGCCGTTGCGGTTCTGGTTGCCGGTGGCCTGGCGGGCAGCCTCGAACGAGGCGACGCCGCCGCCGGAGAGCCGCGACAGGAACAGGACGCAGTCGTCGACCGTCACCGGCCCGGTCTCGGCCGCCCCGCCGACGCCCGCGGCGATGCCGCCGGCCGTCGGGCCGGTCATGAGCTTGCGCTCCTTGATGAAGGTCTCGGCGATCGCGCCGGAGACCTCCGTCACCTCCTCGCCGGTGACGAAGCGGACCATGTCGATGATGTGGGCGTTGAGGTCGCCGTGCGAGCCGGCACCGGAGCCCTCCTTCTGGAACCGCCAGATCAGGGGGATGGACTCGTCGGCCCAATCCTGGAGGTAGAACGCGCGCGAGTGCCGGACCTTGCCGATCGCCCCGTCCTTCACCAGCTTGTACGCCATGGCGACGGCCGGGCAGCGGCGGTAGTTGTACCAGACGAAGGTCTTCTTGCCCGCCTCCTTGGCCGCGGCGACCATCAGCCGGGCCTCGTCGATCGTCCGCGAGATGGGCTTCTCGCAGGCGACGTGCTTGCCGGCCTTCAGCGCCGCGAGGGCGACCTCGGCGTGCATGTTGTTCGGCGTGACGACGTCGACCAGGTCGACCTCGGGGCAGGCGACGGTCGCCTTCCAGTCGGTCGAGGAGTGCTTCCAGCCCCAGACCTTCGCGAACTCGGCGACGGCCTCGGCGTTGCGGCCGAAGACCGAGTGCATCACCGGCGCGGCCGGGGGCTTGAAGAACCGGGGGACCTGCGACCAGGCGTTCGAGTGCGTCCGCCCCATGAAGCCCTGGCCGATCATGGCCACTCTGACATCTGCCATGGAACACCCTCTGACGACGTGCGGGAGGAGGGCCGACCGACCGCGACGGGGCGCGGCGACGGCACACGGATCGTTCGTTCGCGACCGGCGGGACGTCGGGCCCGGCCCCCGGGCGGCGGGCGGACGGCCGCCTCGCGCGGCCCCGGGCCTTCGGCAGATCCGCCGCGACGCAGGCCAATATAGCCGTGCCCGAAACCCCGTCCAAGGCCCGACCGGCCGGGCCTTCCCAAGCCTTCGGGGTCCTGAAGTCGACCCCTCCGATCCGTCGACGGCCTTATCCGCCCACGGACGCCGCGGTAGAATCGACCGGAGGGCTCCGGGGCTTTATTCGACAGGTGACCAGGTGGCCAACGAGGATATCGGGGAGCGTGGCCAGTGGCTGTTCAACCTCCTCATGACCGACCTCGGCGATCGGGCCCACCCGTATTTCCGGCCGCGGTTCCTCGGGGACAAGTATCCCACGTTCGACTCCATCGTCGAGGTGGTGGATCACCCGGCCTACTTCTTCTTCGTGCAGGTGAAAGGGACCACGCGGGGGTACACGCCGAACGGCCGACGGCTGCGGGTTCAGGTGTCCCAAGAGGACGTCGACCGGATGGTCGCGGTCCCGGCGCCGACCTATGTGGTGGGGGTCGACACGGCGCTTCAGGTCGGCTTCCTCCTCTCGGTGAACGAGCCGCGCGGCCCCGTGGCGGGTCTCGCCACCCGATTCCCGATCGACCGCCGCGGCCGGGAGGATCTCAGGGACGAGGTGGTCGAATTCTGGTCGGCTCGGAACATGGTCCTCACCGATTCACGCTTCAAGGAATAGGGGCCGGGCATGTCGAGCGCGAACGAGCCTTGGTTCGTGGCGGAACGGAGCGAGGCGGTCGCCGGGCTGCTGCTCACCTCCCGCGAGGACGTCCGCGTCCGGCATGAGCCGGCGCAGGGCGGCGGGTCGGACTTCCTGGTCGAGATCGGCGCCGACGGCCGGCCGTCGACCCGGATCTTCATGGTGCAGGTGAAGGGGACCACGTCGCCCGACCCGGACGACTGGAGGCGCGAGGTCCGGCAGCTATTCCCCGCGCCCGGCCGGCCGTTCTACCTGCCCACCTGCGTCTTCGTCGTGAACGTGCGCGACAACAAGGCCTTCTACGCCTGGGCGGCCGAGCCCCTGGCCGACGCGAACTCCGCCACGCTGAGGTTCCACGAGACGGGGACCTTCCGCCCGCTGGACCCGGCCGCCGTCGGCGAGATCATCGATCGAGTCGAGGCCTGGTATCAGGCCCTGCCGAAGCAACTCGTCCCCGCGTGAGCTTCCCGGCCCTGGGAGCCGGTCGGAGACTCGACGGATCACCTCGCGCCTCGGAGAAACGCCTCCATGACACGCCTCGCCGCCACGGCCGCCCTGCTCCTCATGACCCCCCGCGCGGCGACGGCCGGCGACTTCTCGTTCGCCCACGACGGCGTGATGGGGACGTCGCTGGAGATGGCCGTCCGGGCCGACGACGAGGCCGCCGCGCGGCGGGCCGAGGGCCGCGCGCTCCGCGAGATCGACCGGCTTGCGGCGATCCTCGGCAACCACGACCCGGCCAGCGAGTTCCGCCGCTGGCAGGCCGGGTCGAGCGACGCCGCGAAGGTCTCGCCGGAATTGATGGAAGTCCTCGCCCTGGCCGACGCCTGGCGCGAGCGGAGCGGCGGCGCGTTCGACGCGCGGGCCCAGGTCTTCGCCTTGCTCTGGGCCGAGGCCGCCCGCCGCGGCTCCGCGCCGACCCGCGACGAGCTGGCCGAGGCGAATGCCCGCGCCGACGCCCCGGCCTGGCGGCTCGACCCGGCGACAGGCGTCGCCGAGCGGACCTCGGACGCGCCGCTGACCCTGGATGCGATCGCCAAGGGGTTCATCGTCGAGCGCGCCTGCGACGCGGCCCTGCGCGACGACCCGGCGGTGCGCGGCGTGGTCCTGAACGTCGGCGGCGACCTCCGCGTCCAGGGGGACGTCGAGCGCCCGGTCGCGATCGCCGGCCCTCGGCCGGGGTCCGAGACGACCGAGCCCCTGGCCCAGATCGCGGTGAAGGACCGGGCCGTGGCGACTAGCGGCCGGAAGCATCGGGGGTATGAGATCGGCGGCCGGTGGTACTCGCACGTCCTCGACCCCAGGTCCGGCGGGCCGGCCGACGGCGTGCTCGTCGCGTCGGTGGTCGCGGACCGCTCGGCCGACGCCGACGCCCTGGCCACCGCCCTGAACGTCCTCCCCCCCGACGAGGGCCTGCGGCTGGCCGATTCCGTCGGCGCGGCCTGCCTGATCGCCGCGGCCGACGGCCGGGTCCTCCGCAACGCCGCGTGGCTGGCGATCCAGGTCCAGGAGCCGGCCCCGAAGGAGCCCGCGCAGGACCGGGCGAAGGCCGACGGCGGCTGGGGCGACGACCACGAATTGCTGGTGCGGTTCACGATCAAGAAGCCCGAGGAGAAGGGGCGGTATCGCCGGCCCTACGTCGCGGTCTGGGTGAAGGGCCCGGACGGCAAGCCGGTGCGCAACCTGGTCTTCTGGGTCTCGCAGGGGGGATCGGGCCCGTTCCAGTGGCTCCCCGACCTCAAACGCTGGCACGCCGACGTGATGACCCGCGTGAAGGTCACGAAGTTCGACCCGTTCGTCATCGCCCAGCCGACCCGGCCGCCGGGCGAATACTCGGTCGCCTGGGACGGCAAGGACGACAAGGGCGACCCCGTCAAGCCGGGCGAGTACACCGTGCTGATCGAGGCCGTCCGCGAGCAGGGGGGCTACGGCCTGATCCGGCAGCGGGTCACGGTGGGCGACGAGGCGTTCACGAAGGAACTGAAGGGGAATGACGAGATCCAGTCCGCCTCCCTCGAATACCGGGACCGCGATGCCGAGCGATGACCGCCCCGCCCCGCAACGGTCGTCCCGGCCGCTGGCGATCCGCCTGGCCGGGCCGATCCGATGGCTGCACACCTACCTGTCGATGTTCGGCCTCGTCGCCGTCCTCTTCTTCAGCCTGACGGGGATCACGCTGAACCACCCCGGCTGGTTCTACGACGGCGTCGCGACCGACGTCGAGGCCGAGGGCCGCGTCGACCCCGCCCTGCTCCGCGGCGAGGCGGACAGGCTCGCGATCGTCGAGCGCCTCCGGGCCGAGCACGGCCTGCGCGGGGCGCTGGCGTCGTTCACCGAGGACGAGGACGAGTGCGTCGTCACCTTCAAGGGGCCGGGATACTCGGCCGACGCCTTCATCCGACGCCCCGAGGGGACGTACCGCCTGGCCGAGCATCGCCACGGCCTGGTCGCCGTGCTCAACGACCTGCACAAGGGCCGTGACGCGGGGCCGGTCTGGTCGGCGGTGGTCGACCTCTCGGCCGCGCTCACGGGTCTGGCCGCGGCGACGGGCCTGCTCCTGCTCTTCTACATCAAACGTCGGCGGGCCCTGGGGCTCGCGACGGCGCTGGCCGGGGCGGTCGCGCTGGCGGCGGCGTTCCTCCTCGGGGTCATGTGAGGCCGGCGGGGCTCAACGCCCCGGGTCGGCGGCCGGCTTCACGTCCTTCAGGCCCTCCAGGTAGGCGATCAGGTCGGCGAAGTCGGACGGCTTCAGGCCCTCGGCGAGGCCCGGGGGCATGATGGAGACGTCGCCCCGCCGGCGTTCCTCGATCTCCTCGACCGGGATGCGGACGACCTTGGCGTCGGCGTCCTGAAGCTCGACGGCCTCGGGCGTCTCGCCCTTGATCACGCCCGAGAAGACCCGGCCGTCGTCGGTCGCCAGGATCACCGGCTCGTAGCCGCTGCTGATCTTGGCCGAGGGGAACAGGACGGCCGTGACGAGTTCGTCGCGGGGGTACTTGGCGCCCACGCTCGACAGCTCGGGGCCGACGGTCGCGCCGCCGGGGGCGACGGCGTGGCACTTCACGCAGGCCAGGCCCTTCAGGTCGTGGAACAGGACCTTGCCCTTTTTCGGGTCGCCGCCCCCCTTCATCGCCTCGGCGCGATACGCCTCGGGGTCGAACGAGCCGGCGGCGGGCTCCTTCAGGAAGGCGTAGTCGGTGGGACCGGAGACGGCGACCGAGTATTCCCACAGCCCGCCGTTGTTGCCGCATCGGATCGCGATCCGGTTCATCCCCTTGCGCAAGGGGACGTCGAATCGATCGGAATCGGGGGAGTAGCCGCGGCTGTCGGCGAAGTCGAAGACCTGCTCGCCGTTCACCCAGACCGTCAGCGTGTCGTCCGAGCCCACGGCGAAGGACGCCACGCGGTCGGTCGGGCTCTCCAGGTCGGCGACGCCGAACACGCAGCGCTTGTCGCCCGGGTCGTACAGCCTCGCCAGGTTCAGGCGGCCCCGGCGGTCGCGGGCGTCGGCCTCGCGCCACGTCACCTTCTCGTCGCCGAGCCCCGGATACTCGGCCTCCGCGTCGATCGGCCCGTCGAGCGGGAACGGCGGCGAGGCGTCCTTCACGAACGGGCCGACGAGCCGCCACGACCGGATCGGCCCGATGATCGCGAACGCCTCGCGCAAGTCCGGCAGCACCGCGGCCGGGAGTTCGTGACGGCCCGCGAGCTGGTCGAGCTTCGGCGCGGACACGTCCTTGAGCGCGGCCAGGGCCGACGCCGCCCGCTTCCGCAGCGTGGGGCTCTTCTCGCCGAGGGCGGAGAGGTAGACCGGGATGGCCTCGGCGACGGGCGAGGCGGCCAGGGCCTCGACGGCCTCGATCCGCAGGTCGTCGCGGCCGGCCGCGGCGATCAGCGCCGGGACGCTCGCCGCGTCCTCCAGCTTGCCGAGCGCCTCCACGGCCTTCTTGCGGACCTCGGCCGCCGGGTCGTCGATCTTCGCGCGGAGCGCGGCCAGGGCCGACTCCGGCCGCTCGGCCTTCTCGCGGCCCATCACCGAGGCCAGCGCCACGACGGCCGCCTCGCGGACCGGGGCCGCGGGGTTGTCCAGCGTCTTCACCAGGGCCGGCACCGCGGCGGCGGCAGGCGCCCGCCCCAACGCCGCGACCACGCCGCGGCGACGGTCGTCGTGCAGCGAGGGGTCGTCGAGGACCGACACGAGCACGTCCGCCGCCTCCCGGCCGCCCATCGCCTCCACCGCCTTCAAGGCCGCGTCGCGGACGACGTCCGGGCCGTCGGGGTCGCGGATCGCCGCGGCGAGCTCGGGCATGGCGTCGCGATCATGCAGGCCGCCGATCGCCGAGGCGAACGCGGCGCGGGCGTCGGGGTCCGTCTCGGCCGCGAACTTCGCCCGCACGACGGCCGCGGACGCCCGGTCGTCGACCTCGGCGATCGCGCCGGCCGCCGCGATCCGCACCGGGGCCTCGGCGTCGTCGAGCCGGGCGCGGAGGGCTTCGAGGACGGCGGGGGTCTGGTCCCAGTCGACGGTCTTCGCGGGGGCCTTCCCCTTCGCCGGCTGCGTCCCCCACCACTTGCCGTCCCACGGCGGCGCCTGGCGGGCCACGGCCGCCAGCTTCGCCACCGCGACGGCCCGCTCGGCCGGCTCGCCCGCGCCGGCGGCGAACTCGGCGAGCGCCTTCACGGCACCCTTGCTGTAAGCCCCTTCCATCGCCAGCAGCACGCCCTCGCGGACCTTCGGATCGGCCGCCTTCAAGCCGGCCGCGGCCTCATCCCAGGCACCGATCCGCCCCAGCGCCTTGCGGGCCGAGAACGCCAGGTAGACGTCCGGGTCGGCCACGATCGGGATGATCGACTCCACCACCGACGGCCCGCCGATCCTCCCCAGCGATATCAGCGCCTGGAGCTTCACCGCCGACTCGGGGTCGGCCAGTAGCGCGGCCAGGGCGTCGAGGTCGAACGGGCCGAACTCCAGGCCGATCGCGCGGGCGGCCTGCGCGCGGACGTCGGCCGAGGGGTCCTTGAGCGTCGCCGTCAGCGGCGCGGCCCCCTGCGGCGACCGCGAGGCGATCCCGGCGACCGTCCAGACGAGATGCCGACGGGCGAGTTCGGGCGTGGCGGCGTCGGCCAGCGCCTTCGTCGCGTCGGCCAGGGCAGCCTCTCCCCGACTGATCAGCTCGCGCTGAGCCCGGAGGCGTTCGGCGCGGGCGGGGTGGTCGAGCGAGGCGATCAGCGCGGGCGTCGGGTCGGAGTCGGCCCCGCGGGGCTTTCTCGCGACGGGGGGACCGACGCATGTCACGGCGTAGATGCGGCCGAGGTTCTCCTTCTTCTCGCCCCAGCCGCCCATCGACCAGTCGGCGACGTACATCGTCTCGCCGTCGTGAGAGAGGGCCAGGTCGAGGGGCCGGAAGTTCTCCACGTCCCCGGGCTGAACGAAGTCGACGACGTCGGCGATCTCGAAGCTGGCCCCCTTGGGCTTGAACCGAAAGGCGCGGACGGACCGCTTGCCCCACTCGGACCAGAAGGCCCGGCCGCGGTATTCCTCCGGCCAGGCGTCCTCCTCGTACACGACGCCGCCGCAGGGGGAGCCGCCGCCGTAGTCGGCCATGAAGGGGAGGAGCTTGTCGGTGCGGTCGTGGTAGTCGAAGGGATAGCCGAAGTAGCCGCCGTCGACGTGGTGCACCACGCGCGTCCACCAGCCGAGGCCGTCGTCGGTGTTGTCGTAGGTGAAGAGGTCGTCGCGGGCGCTGAGGTTCGGCTCCAGGTGGTTTCGCGTGCCGGACGAGTAGACCTCCAGCTCGCGGCCGTCCGGCCGGCAGCGGACGATCCCGCCCCCCTTCAACTGGATCGTCCGGCCGTCGGGCCCGGTGGCCTTCGGCACGCCCTTGTCGCCGACGGAGATGTACAACCAGCCGTCCATGCCGACCTGGATCCCGGAGACGATGTGGTCGTTGAGCATGTTGGGGAAGCCGGCGGGCACCCCCATGTCGGTGAACAGCTCGGTGCGCTCGTCGGCCTTGCCGTCGCCGTCCTTGTCGCGGAGGACGGTCAGGTTCGGCATGTTCATGACGTAGAGCGAGCCCTGATGCCAGAGCATGCCGAAGATCGCGTTGAACCCCTCGGCGAAGACGACCGGCTCGGCCGCGCCCGGCTTGAAGACGAGGATGCGGTCGATCGGCTTGTCGGCCGGCCCGACCTGGTCCATCGGGTCCTCGCCCACGAACAGCGAGCCGTCGGGGGCCGTCGCCACCTGACTCGGGTACGACACCGCCGGCACCGCCGCCACCAGCCGGATCTTGAACCCGTCGGGCACCTTCGGCATCTCCCCGAAGGCCGGGGCGGCGAGGCCGAGGAGCGCGATCAACCCGACGAACCGCGGGCGGAACGTCCGCGAGGAGAGGACCGAAGGCATGGGACGTCCCATCTCGATAGACTTCATGAGGCCGGACGACAAGGAATGGCGGCGATTGTACAACCGTCGTCAAACAGGCCGCAACCCGCCGGGCGGAGGGGGTGTGCCTTTGGATTTTGGCGAATCGCGTCGGGTTCGCGGGAGCCATCGTAACGCCCTTCCCCCCTGGCGGGGGAAGGTGGCCCGCAGGGCCGGATGAGGGGGAGGACGAGCGCGATGGCCGTCGGTATCCCGGGCCGGTCGGACGGGCCTTCTCGGCTCCCGACGGCCCCCGTGCTTCGCGTCCCCCTCATCTGACCGCTTCGCGGTCTGTCTTCCCCCGCGAGGGGGGAAGACGCCGACCGCCGACCGCCAAATTCCAAAGGCACACCCCGCGGAGGCCCGCTCGCCATGCTCGACAACCCCGCCTGGGCCGCCCTGACGACGCGGCAAGAGAGCTTCGCCCTCGGCGACGGCCGGGCCCGCCGCTATCCCGCCGAGGTCGCCCCGTTCCTCGCCGTCGCCGACCCCGGCCCCGAGGCCGCCGCCGCGGCGCGGGCCCTGGTGAAGCCGGGCGAGTCGCTGCACTTCGTGGGCGTCGCGCCGGGCGACCTGCAAGGCTGGGACGTCGAGCGAACCTCGACCATCGCGCAGATGGTGTTCGAAGGGCGTGCGACCGAGATCGATGGGGAGGATATGACGACGCTCGGAGCGGCGGACGTGCCGGAGATGCTCGCCCTGATGGCGGCGGTCTATCCCGGCTATTTCCGCCCTCGGACGCGCGAGTTGGGCCTGTACCTGGGCGTCCGCCGCGAGGAGCGGCTGGTCGCCATGGCCGGGCAGAGGATGGGCCTGGACGGATATCGCGAGATCAGCGCGGTGGCCACGCTCCCCGAGTTCCGAGGCCGAGGCTACGCCGGGAGGCTCGTCGGCCGGCTCGTCCGCGAGATCCGCGCCGAGGTCCTCGCGCCGTTCCTGCACGTCGACACCGACAACACCGCCGCCCGCGCCGCCTACGAGAAGGTGGGTTTCGCATGGCGTCGCGACCTGACCGTGGTCAAGGTCCGCCGCCGGGACGACTGACGCCCCTACTCCGCCATCTCGCCGAACGCCAGCCGGAGGCCGTGGAACACGACCGCGCCGGTGGCGAGGCAGCCGACGAGGAGGACGAACTTGCCCAGGCCGGGGCGCTGGCGCTCGACGACCTCGCCGACGGTGACGACGAACGCCACGACCGAGAGCTTGAACACGGCCATGCCGGCGATGTTCCAGCGCGCGAAGACGAACTGGGCCACCGGGTTCGACTCGTAGAACTTCGGGTGCGTCCGCAGCAGGTGGTACGTCGTCATCAGGTCGGCCAGGCTCAAAGCGACCAGGGCCACGATCTCCGCCGCCAGCACGCTCTCGCGCCGGGCCGACTCGTGGAACAGGCCGCGCCAGAACGCCGCCGCGGGGGGCTTCGGCGGGGCGGGCCTCGGCGACGGCCTCGCGGGCGCGGGCGGTCCTGCCATCAGCGCGTAGGGCTCGGGCGCGGGGCGCGGCACGTCCTGCACGGTCCCGCAATGGGGACACTTCCCCCGGCCGGCCGCCGCCCCGGGCGCGACCACCCCCAGGCCGCACCACGAGCACGGGAACCTCACCTCGCGCGCGTCGGACTCCATCATGCCCCGCCCTCCCCCGTCGATCAGACCACGCCCCCGCGCGGGCCGTCCAGCGGAATCCGGGGAGGAAACTTGACCTTAAAATAGTTGATGCGTAAATTAATTACGGGCGAGGGAAAGGAGACGGGCGATGGGCGGCGACCTGGAGCGGCGGATCGGCAAGCGGGGGCGGTTCGAGACGAGGGAGGAGGAGGCGCTCCTGGACCTCGTGCGGACGGCGGACCGGGTGCAGGCGCGGGTCGGGCGGCTGCTGAAGGAGCACGGCCTGACGCACGCCCAGTACAACGTGCTGCGGATCCTCCGCGGGCTCGGCCGGCCGACGCCCATCCTGGAGGTCGCCGAGCAGATGCTCACGGAGACCCCCGGGATCACCGGCCTGATCGACCGCCTGGAGAAGCTGGAGTTCGTCCGCCGCGAGCGCTGCGAGCGCGACCGGCGCGTGGTCTACGTCGTGCTCGGGCCGAAGGCGGCGGACGTCCTCGGCGGCCTCGACGGGCCCATGGCCGAGCTGCGGTCCGGCCTCTTCGCCGGGCTCACCCAGGCCGAGCTGGCCACGCTGATCCGCCTGCTCGACCGCGTCCGGGGGCCGCTGGAAGGGCCGTAGCGGGCGTACGTCCGGGTTCAACGCATCGAATTTTGAAATCTTCTTTGGTTTCAGGAGTTTTTGCGATGACGATCATTCGCAGGGCCGCCGATCGCGGCGGGGCCGACCACGGCTGGCTGCAAACGGCGCACACGTTTTCGTTCGGCTCGTATTACGACCCCGAACACATGGGCTTCCGCGCCCTCCGCGTCATCAACGAGGACGTGGTGCAGCCGGGCCGGGGCTTCGGTCGCCACGGGCACCGGGACATGGAGATCATCTCCTACGTCCTGGAGGGGGCGCTGGAGCACCGCGACAGCATGGACAACGTCTCGGTCCTGGGGCCGGGCGAGGTCCAGGTGATGTCGGCCGGACGGGGGATCATGCACGGCGAGCAGAACGCGTCGAGGACGGAGCCGGTCCATTTCTACCAGATCTGGATCCAGCCCGACCGCGAGGGGGTGACGCCCCGCTACGACCAGAAGGCGTTCCCGGCGTCCGATCGCAAGAACGCCTGGCGGCTGGTGGCCTCCGCGGACGGCCGGGACGGATCGCTGGCGATCCACCAGGACGCCTCGATCCACCTGGCGTCCCTCGACGCCGGCGCCGAGCTGGCCCGCGACATCGCCCCGGGCCGACACGCCTGGCTGCAAGTCCTGAAGGGCTCCGTCGTCCTCGACGGCACGACCCTGGAAACCAGCGACGGCGCCGCCGTCAGCGACGCGACCGCGATCTCGATCCGGGCCGAAGCCCCCGCCGAGGTCATGCTCTTCGACCTGGCGTGAGCCGACGCGGCCTCGACACCCGCCCCTGCGAGTCTTCCCCTCTCCCGGCGGGAGAGGGGACCTTTCACATCCACATCTTCGGAGAATTTCCATGATCGCGACGGTGCAAGGTCTGATCAGCGTGCTGGGCCGCGTGGCGCTCTCGGCGATCTTCCTGCTGAGCGCGGTGGGGAACAAGATCCCCAACTTCGGCGCGATATCGGATTTGCTGGGGTCCAAGGGGATGCCGGCGCCGAAATTCATGCTCGCCGGGGCGATCGCGTTCCTGATCGCGGGGAGCCTGTCGGTGATCGCGGGCTACAAGACGCGGTGGGGGGCCCTGCTCCTCTTCCTGTTCCTGCTGCCGACGACGTACCTGTTCCACGACTTCTGGAACCTGACCGGGGAGGCGGCGCACGATCAGCAGATCCAGTTCATGAAGAACCTGTCGATGGCCGGGGCGTTCCTGTTCCTGCTCGCCAACGGCGGCGGGGCCTGGAGCCTGGACGCGCGCCGGCCGTCGCGGACGACGACGCTCGACGAGGCCGCGGCCTGACGATCAGAAGATGATGCCGGCGATCCCGCTGACGCCGACCTGGCCGCGGAACGCCAGGCCGAGGCGGCCGGCGGCGACGGCGCCGCGGGGGAGCCGGCGGCTGGGGAAGTAGGTGAGCTGCACCGTCCCCGAGCCCTCGCCGCTGGTGAAGTCGCCGCCGCTGTCGTCGTTGACGGTCCAGGTGAAGAGGTCGGGCCGGCCCCCCTTGTCGACGTGGCCGGGGACGGCGGTCAGGTCGACCAGGAGCAGGTCGCCGGAGTCGCCGGAGCCCTTGGGGATCAGGTTGGCCTGGCCGATCGCCGGCTGCGAGCGGTCCTCGGGGACGTAGATCGCGACCTGCACGTTGCCGTGGTAGAAGGCCGACGTATTGCCCCCGCCGGTCATGTAGAGCTGCGTCGCGAACCCGGGCTGCCTCGCCGCCCCCACCATGTACGAGCCCTGGAACAGCCCCGTGAACTTGCTGTAGCGCAGGGGGAATTGCGGCGTGGAGTCCGTCGCCGCGGCGGCGGCCCTCGCGACGCGGGGCGGGGTCGCCGCGACGGTGGAGAGGGCCAACCGGCCTTCGAGCCCCTCGATCGCAGGGGCGAAGCGCGGGGTGCGACGGGCGCGGGGAGGGGTTCGGCGATCCATCCTTGCTCGCTCCGTTCGGTTCGACTCGGTCAGGGGAGGAGCCGCGCGCCGACGGCCGTGTTCAGGTCCAGGACCGCGCGGCGGTGGCGGACGATGGCGTCGCGGTACTCGCGGACGCGCTCGTTGAACTCGCGCTGGGCGTCGAGGAAGGCCAGGATGCCCGTCTCCCCCCCCTGCCAGCGGCGATAGGCGGCGTCGCGCACGCGGCGCGCGGAGGGGAGGATCTCGGACTCGGAGTCGATCATCGCCTGTCGGCTCAGCTCGAACTCGCGGACGGCGTCCGACACCTCGTCCTGCACCCGGCGCACGGCCTGGTCCAGCTCGACGTGGGTCTGGGTCACGTTCAGCTGGGCGCGGGCGATGTTCCCCTGGTTTCGGTTGTAGATCGGCATCGGTGCCGTGAGGCCCACGGCCCACGACCGGGCGCCGTTGAGGCCGTCCGGACGGTTGTCCTGGAACGTGTAGGGCTGATACAGGAGGTAGAAGTCCGAGAGCCGCTCGCGCTTCGCCAGGCGGACGTCCGCGTGGGCCCGATGGAGGCCGAGGCGCTGGGCCTGGAGGTCGGGCCGGCGCTCCAGCGCCAGGGCGATGAGCCCGTCCTCGGCCATGGGGAGCGGCCGGTCGTCGCGGAGCTTGTCGTGGATCCGCACGGCGGACGCCTGCTCGCGGGGGATGTTCAGGAGCTGCGACAGCGTGCGCGTCGTCCGGGCGAGGGCCTGCTCGGCCTCGCGGATCTGGAGGCGGGCCACATCCCGCTGGGCGCGGAGGGCGAACACCGGATCCTCGGCGATCTGCTTCTTCTCCAGCAGGTCCTCGTTGATGGAGAGGAGCTGGCCGATCCCCTGCTGGTACTTACGGCTGTACTCCAGGGTCAGGTCGGCGGCGGCGACGTCCACGAACGCCGTGTAGAGGTTGTCCACCTGGCGGCGGACGGCGTCCTGGAGCTGGGCCTCCACGGCGCGTCGGGCGACCTGCGCCACCTGGACGCGGGCCTTGCGCTTGTTGTTGACGTCGATCGGGTGGGTGATGTTGATGTCGTACTGCGTCTGGCCGCCGGGGCGGCCGGGCGTGAACGATCCGTAGGGGACGAGCTGGGCGTCGGCGTAGAAGATCGGGTTGGCGCGCAGGCCGGCCGTCAGGACGTCGGCCTCGGCCATGGGGACCTCGAACTTCAGCGCGAGCAGCTCCAGGTTCCGATCCATCAGGAGCTGCACGGCGTCGTCGAGCGAGTAGCCGTCCTCCGACCCGACGGGGACGTCGGCCGAGGGGAGGTCGAGCGAGCCGTAGGCCGGCACGGCGGCCTCGGGGATGGCCTGGACCCGGAAGTTGGGTTGCCCCTCCCAGGACCGCCGCGACGCGCGGGGCGTGGCGGAATCCAGCGGGGCGCGGGTCACCGACGGCCCGGCCCGTCCGCCCATCACGGGCGCGCCGGACTGGCCGAACGGCGAGTACCCCGAGGCCCCCGGCGCGGGCCCCAGGGAATTCTTCCCCTCCAGGACGCCGGGAGGGTCGGGGATGTCGAATTCCGCCGTCTGGCCGAAGGTCTTCGCCCCCGTCGCCAGCAGCAGCAACAGCGCCATCGCGGCCCACGCCGTCGGGCGCGTGCGCGGCTCGTTTCGCTCGTTCATCCTGGACGAACTCCCGGACGGCTCCGCCGTCGCCCCGGTCGGCCGCCCGGTCGCGCCCGAGATGGATCGGGCGCGACCGGCCGCACGCGGTTCGTTCCAGGTATCGGCTTCGCGAGGCAGCCCGGTTTAGCGGGATCCCCGCAAGCCCCGGGCCCGGCGCAAGTCCGCCAGGCCCCGCGAACCCCGCAAGTCCTCAGCCGCGGCTCCGCCGACGGGCGGCGAAGGCCCCGGCGACCCCCAGGCCCAGCAGGGCCAGCGAGGCGGGCTCGGGGACGGCCTGGGCGTCGAGCGTGACGAGGTTGTCGATGGCGGCATAGGTGGGGAGGAGAGGGCCGGATGCGTTCACGATGCTGGTCGTGAAGACGAAGTTCAGGCTCCGCGCATCGCCCAGCGAGGTGAGGTCGAGGGTGTGCCAGGTCGAGAGGACGAACTGCTCCGTGTCGGTGTACCGGGCCAGGTCGTAGCTGATGCTGCCGGTCAGGCCCCCTGTGGCCCCCAGGCTGCTGTAGCCTTCGATGGTCAGCGTGAGGTAGTCGCCGGCCTCGAAGGGATCGAGGTTATAGGGGGTGCCGCCGTTCAGGATGGCGTCATAGGTGTAGAAGACGTTGGCGACGTCCAGGGAGCCCGCCAGGCGGCCCGCCGCCAGGTCGATGTAGCCGAGCGAGGTGAAGCCGGGTTGGGGCGCCCAGTAATAGGAATTGACGACCGCGTAGGTGTTCGCCGGCCCCGCGCCGGTCTCGGGGACGGCGACGTACTGGCCGGAGTCGACGGTCTTGGAGGCCATCGTCTGGTTCGACAAGGCCCAACCGCTCCAGTACGGGTCCCACGTCGAGTCGTTGTTGTAGAAGTTGCCGTCGACCGTGAACCCGGTCGGCGAGCCGCTGAAGCCGTCGACGACGGTCGGCTGCTGGGGGAGGGCCGTGGAGCTGTTGTGGATGTCCCCCTCGGCCCCGGAGATCGGGACGTTGGAGAACGTGGAGACGACCGATCCGGCGTACGTCGACGAGGCGACGGCCAGCAGCAAGGCGGAGGCGAGCGCGAGGCGCATGGGGGGACTCCGGGGAAGGGTGGGCGCGCGGAGAGACCCCGCGCGGGGATGGGGGTCGTCGTGCCCGGTGAGTCGCCGGCGGGTCCTTCGCCCGAATGCGCTCGCCCGGATGCTCGCGGCCGAAGCATCCCAAGCCAGGAACGTCCCGACGGGCAGGTCTTCTGGCTCTCGGCCCGGCGTCGAGCGGCCTTCCCGCCGGTTGGCAGTGGCCCTGCGGCTCGCGCTTCTCGGCCGATTACAGCGGCGGCCCCGCGCCGGAATTGCACCGGCTTCCCTATTCTCCCCCGGCCGGGGCGGCCGTGGCCGTCCCCTGGGGGCTCCCGTCGAGACCTCGATTAGATCATCCGCCGCGTGGACGGGTCAAGGCGTGGCGCCAGCCAGCGGACGACGTCGCCGGTCACGCGCTCGCGCCCCAGCTCGTTCAGGGGCTCGTGGGACATGCTCGGGTAGAGCATCAGCGTCTTGTCCGCGACGCCCGCCTCGTCGAAGAACTCGCGGACCGAGGCCGGGTCGACGATCGGGTCGTCGCCGCCGACGACCATCAGCAGCGGCGTGCGCAGGTCGCGCGCCCGGCGCAAGAGCAACTCGCCGCCGTCGACCATGCCGAAGTAGAACGGCGGGTTGATGCGGTTGTGGCGGAGGTCGTCGCGGAGCATGGCCCGGTGGACGGCCGGGTCGCGGTTCTCGGCGGGCGACGAGTCGAAGGCGCGGAGCGTGGCCCAGGGGGCCACCCGCAGCAGGATCCGCCCCAGCCTCAGCTTGTAGCGGGGCACGCGCATCGCCAGCCGGATGAACGGGTTGGAGACGATCAGGCCGTCCAGGCCCTCGGGGCGGTCCAGCGCGTACCGCAGCGCGACCTGGCCGCCGTTGGAGTGGCCCAGCAGGAACAGCGGCAGGCCGGCGAAGTGGAGCCGCGCCCACGAGGCGACCGCGCGGAGGTCGTCCACCAGGTCCTCGTACCGCCGGACCACGCCGCGACGCCCCGGGCTGCGGCCGTGGCCGTGGAAGTCGTGGGCGATCACGTCGACGTCGAGCGCCTCGCCCAGCGCCTCGGCGACGTGGCCGTAGAGCCCGCCGTGCTCGCCGAAGCCGTGCGCGACGACGATCGCCCCGGCCGGGCGGTCGCGCCGCCACCACCGCCCCCGCAGCCGACGCCCGCCCCGCGCGGTCACGGTCAGTTCGGACAGTCGCTGGCCGACGGTGCTCATCCCTAACGCCTCGGCTTCCGTGGGACGACGTTCGACTTGGGGCCCGGCCCCGCCGGGGGAGTCTATCAGACCCCCGCCGATCCGATCGAGGCCAATCGGCGGTCGTTCACGTCCGGTCGCGGTCCAGGGTCAGCAGGGTCACGTCGTCCTCGAAGCTCTCCGCGCCGGTGAAGGCGTGGACGGCCTCCAGGACGGCGTCGAGGCGGGCGGAGGGGCCCAGGTCGCGGCGGAAGACGTCGAGCAGCCGCTCGGTCCCGAACATGCCCCGGGGCGATCGGGCCTCGGTGACGCCGTCGGTGTAGAGGAGCAGCGACTCCCCGGCCGAGAACCGCCCGACCTCCTGCACGCAGGGGAAGTCGTGCAGGGCCGACGAGAGGATCGGGCCGGTGGACTCCAGCGTCCGGAGCGAGCCGTCGACGCCCCGGACGTACGCCTCGGGGTGGCCGGCGTTGACGAACTCCAGGACGTCTCGGGCGGGGTCGAGGCGGACGCAGCAGAGGGTGACGAAGCGGCCGGGGTCGAACTCGCGGATCCCCTCCTTGATCCGCTCGGCGACCTTGCGGGGCTCGAAGTCGTCGACGTACGCGGCGCGGAAGGCCCCCTTGACGACGGCCGTGACCATGGCCGCCGAGGTCCCGTGGCCGGCGACGTCGGCGACGAGGATCGCGACCCCGCCGGCGTCGGTCTCGGCGTAGTCGTAGATGTCGCCGGCCAGCTCGTTCGAGGCGCTGTAGCGCGCGGCGATCGACAGCCCCCGGCCGCGGTACTCCGGCGGCGGCAGGAGGCCGAGCTGGAACTGCCGGGCCTCCTCCAGCTCGCGGGCCACGCGCCCCAGGAACTCCTCGCGCTCCTCGCGGAGCCGGCGCAGCTCCAGGCAGCGGCCCACCAGCGCGAGCATCACGCGGCGGTCGAACGGCTTCTGGATGAAGTAGTACGCCCCCTCGTCGATGGCGCGCAGGAGGTTCTCGTCCGGCTCCTCCGCGTTCCCCGTCATGACGATGACGTCGAGGCCCGGGCGCTCCTCCATCAGGGCGCGCATCAGGTCGAAGCCGTTCATCTCCGGCATCCGGACGTCGACGATGGCCAGGTCGAACGGCGTCGCCCTCGCCATCTCCAGGGCCGCCGCCGGGCCCGTCGCCTCGGCCACGCGACGGCCGCCGCGCGCGAGGATCCGCGACACGGCGCGGAGGACCCCCTCGTCGTCGTCGACGACCAGGATCGAGGACTCTCGGGTCTCCATCACCGCCCCTCCCCCCCGCCGATCGGGAAGCTGACCGTCACCTTCGTCCCCTCGCCCACCGCGCTGCGGATGTCGAGCTGGCCGCGGAGCTGCGCCGCGATCGACCGGCAGATGGCCACGCCCAGGCCGTGGCCGTTCGCCTTGGTGGTGAAGAACGGCTCCTGGAGCCGCGCCAGGTCCTCGGGCGCGATCCCCGAGCCCGTGTCCTCCACCTCCAGGATGAGCCGGCCGGCCTCGGCCCGGGCGCGGATCGTCACCGCGTCGCCCGGCCCGGTCGCGTCGCGAGCATTGCTGATCAGGTTCAGCAACAGTTGTTCCACGTCCGCCTGCACGGCGAACAGCCGCGGCAGGTCGGCCGGCACGTCGACCGTCAGCGCCACCCCGCGCCGCTCCAGCCCCTCGCGGAAGATCGTCAGGGCCGAGTCGGCCGCCTGCCGCAGCGCCACGTCGCTGGGGTTGCGGGCCGAACCCTTGGCGAAGTTCAGCATGCCGCCGAAGATCCGCCGGCAGACCCGGATCGAGCGCTCCACCTGCCTCAGGTCGGCCGTCGCCGCCTCGGGGTCGAAGGCGTCGGCCTCCAGGTCGTGGACGAGCTGCTGCACCAGCGGCAGGACCGCCCCCAGCGCGTTGTTGACGTCGTGCGAGACGCCCCGCGCCAGGTCGGCCATCGCGTGCTTGCGCTCGGCGTCGATCATCCGCCGCTCCAGCGTCTCGGTCCGCCGGGCGTTCTGGAGCGCCACGGCCGCCTGCGGCAGGAACTGCGCGATCAGCTCGACCTCGTACGCGCAGAACGACCCGGGGTGGATCGAGGCCACCTTCAGCACGCCCAGCAGGCCCTCCCGCGTGATGAGCGAGGCGCACAGGACGGCCCCCTCCGAGGGCGCGAACGCCGCCTTGCGCGGCAGGCGGTCGTAGTCGAGCATCTCCGCCAGGGTCGTCGACCCGCCGCCGGCCCAGTCGGACCAGCCGCGGCCGTCGCGGTCGAATCCCAGGACGACCGGCTGCGCCAGCACCTCCTGGAGCGACGCCTTGAGCGGGAACTTGCGGCCGACGTTCTCCCCCTTCGCCTTCCGCCAGGCCACCTGCTCGGCCACCACCTCCAGCACGCCCGCCTCGGCGTCGTGGATCAGGAGCGCCGCCGAGTGGTCGTAGGCGATCAGCGAGCGGATCCCGTGCAGCACCTCGTACGACAGGTGCTTGGGGTGCGACTGCTCCAGCACCTTGCGGTCGACCCGCGCCCGGACCTCGCGGATCCGCTGGAGGTCGGACTGCTCGATCAGCTCGTTGGCCAGGCCGCCGATCGTGGAGAACGCCTGGCGGGCGTCCCAGAAGTAGTCGGCCCCGGGCGAGCGGACGGCCAGCACGCCCCACATCCGGCCGTGGCGCCGGATCCGCGCCAGCATCACGTCGCGCGGGACCGCCACCTTGTCGCCCCGCAGGAACCCCGACATCAGCCGGCGGTCCCAGCCCGCCTCGTCGGGCGTCTGCTGGAGGATCCGCGCCTCGCACGACCCGGGGTGGATCGCCGCGACGCACCCCTCCGGCGCGCGGAACAGCTCCATCGCCAGCCGGAGGGCGCCCCGGAGGATCTTGTCCGGGTCGCGGCCCTCGCGATACTGGATCCGGAAGCGCCAGAGGTGATCCGCGAGGTCGCCCCAGCCCCCCTCGGGGCGCGGCGACCCCTCGCCGTCCTGCTTCAAGCCCCCCTCCGATCGTCGAGCCGAGCCCTCGCACCGGCCGCGCCGGCCGCGGGACGGCCGGGCGCGACGCCTCCCGAGAATCATGGCTCACGCCGGGGGGATTGTCCACGATCGATTTGGGAGATGACGGCGGCCGACGACCTCAAACCCGCCAGTTCGCGAGCGACAACGGGTAGCCGAGCCGCTGGATCCGCTGATAATGGGCCGTATTCCCGGTGACCAACTCAAGGCCATGCCGCATCGCGACGGCCGCGATCATGGGGTCGGCCAGCCCGACGGGCTGGCCGGTGCGTTCGAGGTCCCCCCAGATACGCCCGGCCATCTCCGCCGCCGGCCGGTCGAATCCCAGGATCTCCTCCGATCTCAGCAGCACAAGCAGCGAGGCGATCTGCCGAGGACGCTGCACCTTCTGAAGCCCTTTCACCATCTCCATGATCGTGATCACCGAGACGGTCAGGTGGTTGAAGGCCGACCGATAGGCGCGGGCACGCCCCCCGACCGTCGCATCCACGCCGCGCAGGATCTCCGAGAGGATGTCGGTGTCGAGGAGCGCCTTATTCATCGAGCGGCCTCAAGGTGCGGCCCCGCCGCCCCTCCATGACCTCCCGAGTGACATCCTCCAGCAAATCGGCATGGTCGCGCATCGCCCCGAACAAGTCCGTCGCGGGCGCGGGGGGGGCCTCGTCGCGCATCCGTTCCAGGGCGTCGCGGACCATCTCCTCCTCCGTGGCGTAGCGCCCCGAGCGGACGGAGTCGCGGACGAACTCTTCGAGTGCCTTCGAGAGCTGGACGATCATGGTCGACCTCCGTGGATATACGCCCTCTCAATTCTAACGGCGGGCGGACTTTGGGAAAGTGAACGTTGCGACGCGGCCTCGCGGCGAGTATCCTCGGCAGGCACGGACCGACCCGAGGAGGTGCGATGCTCCAGGCCCTCCTGGCCCGAGCGAGGCGGTTGCGGATGACGACGCTCAAGCCGTTCGGCCGCGGCGTCGCCGATGCGCCGCTCCGGGTCCATCTCTGCGACGTCGACCCCGGCGCGTCCGACGCCCTTGCCGCCCATTTCCGCGACGTCGACGCCGTGGAGGTCGTCGTCGGCGACCTGCTCGACCTCCGGGCCGACGCCCTGCTCAGCCCGGCCAACAGCTTCGGCGACATGGGCGGCGGGGTCGACAAGCGGATCGACGACTTCCACCGGGGCGAGGCCCAGCGGGCCGTCCAGCGCCGGATCGCCGAGCGATGGCGGGGCGAACTGCCGGTCGGATCGGCCGACGTCCTCGCCCTCCCCTCCTCCCGCTTCCCGTTCCTCGTCGTCGCGCCGACGATGCGCGTCCCCGGCCGCATCGCGGGGACGATCCACGCCTACCTCGCCTTCCGCGCCGCGCTGATCGCCGTCCTGGACCACGGGCGCGACGGCGACCGGCCGATCGCCAGCCTCGCCGCGACGGGCCTGGGGACGGGCGTCGGCGCGATGTCCGGCGACGAGGCCGGCGACCAGATGAGGGCGGCCTACGACATGATCATCGACGAGGGTTGGCGGCGACTCGACCACCCGGCCCGCGCCCCCTTCGCCGTCCGTCCCCAATATCGCCGCCGGGCCGGCGAATCCTGATGGGACGGCCGCAACCCGCTTGAGGCTTGCGTGCAGGCGCCGCACAATCGGTCGGGGCCTCGGACGGACGTCGATCGCTGGGGGACGTGGGATGCTCTCAATACGCGACCTGCGGGTCGACTACGACGACTTCTGCGCCGTGCACGACCTGTCGCTGGAGGTCGGCCCGGGGGAGGTCTGCGGGTTGATCGGGCCGAACGGGGCCGGCAAGACGACCACGATGAGGACGATCCTCGGCCTGATCGAGCCGACCTACGGCGAGGTCAAGGTGATGGGCTCCAGCATCCAGGACGACCGCGAGCTGGTCGGCCGCGCCGTGGGGTTCATGCCCGACTTCCCGCCGGTGTATGAGGACCTGAAGGTCTGGGAATTCCTCGACCTGTTCGCCGCCAGCTACCGCATCCCGAAGTCGATGCGCGGCGAGGTCGTCGACCGTCACCTCGACCTGGTGGGGCTGACGGAGAAGCGCGACGCGACGGTCCCCGGGCTGTCGCGGGGGATGCGCCAGCGGATGATGCTGGCCAAGACGCTCATCCCCGACCCGGCCGTCCTGCTCCTGGACGAGCCGGCCAGCGGCGTCGACCCCCAGGGGCGGATCGACCTGAAGAACATCCTCAAGAGGGTCTCGGCCGAGGGGAAGGCGGTGCTCATCTCGTCGCACATCCTGGCCGAGATGAACGAGTTCTGCACGTCGGTCGCCATCATGGAGCGGGGCCGGCTCGTCGTCGGCGGTCGGATCGACGAGGTCAACCGCCGGATCATGGGCGACATGGCCCTGGCCGTGGAGGTCCTCTCCGACGTCGAGCTGTTCCGCCGGGTCGTCGCCGCCGACGACCACGCCGGGCCGATCGAGGCCCGCGCCGACGGCATCTACGAGTTCCGCTACCGAGGCGACGCCGACGCCGCCGCCGGCCTGCTCGCCCGGCTGGTCGCCGAGGGCGTGCGCGTGGCCTCGTTCTCGCGGCGGAAGGACAACCTGGAGGAGCTGTTCCTCAAGGTCGGCGCCAAGGAGCTGTCGTGATGCTGCGCGAATGGCTGGACAACCCGATCTTCGTGAAGCACCTGCGCTCGCGGCTGCGCCCCCAGGCCATGGCCACCGGCGCGTCGATCGTCGCCCTGATCTGCCTGTGCATCGTCTACGGCGGATTCCAGTCGAGGCCGTTCGACGGCCGCATGGCCTTCGCCGCCCTGATGGGGGTGCAGTTCGTCGTCCTGGGGCTGGTCGGCTCGGTGCAGGTGGGGGCGGCCGTGGGCGGGGCGAAGGGGACGGGGATCCTGGACTTCCACCGCGTCTCGCCCCAGACGCCGACGGAGTTGACGCTGGGCTTCCTGTTCGGGGCGCCGATCCGCGAGTACCTGATGGCGGCGCTGACGCTGCCGTTCCTGCTCCTCTGCGCCTGGCTGGGCTACCCGGACTTCCGCGGGCTGGTGCAGGTGGAGGTCATGGTCCTGTTCGTCGCCTGGACGCTCCACGCCCTCTCGCTGCTGGGCGGCCTGGTGCTGAAGGGGGGCGTCACGGGCCAGAACGCGCTGGGGGCCTCGATCGGCATCGGGATCTTCGTCGCGGGCCCGATCGTGGGGGCGTTCGGGCTCTTGTCGCGGCTCCTGGACGTCGACTATCGGCTGGAGTTCTTCGGGTTCTCGCTGCCGTGGGTGGCGTTCGTCGTCCTCCACGTTTCGGCCCTGCTGGCGTTCGTGATGCTGGCGGCGCTGCGCAAGATGGAGTCGGAGCGGCTGCACGGCCTGACCAAGCGGCAGGCGCTGGCGGCGATGGCGGCCTTCTCGGTGCTGGCCGTGGGCGGGATGGGGAACTGGCCGGCGAACGGCGGCCCGCAGTTGACCGCCCTGTACGCCCTGACCGTGATCGCGATCGTGCTGATCTCCCTGACGACGCCGACGCAGGCCGAGTACGCCCGCGGCCTGCGCCGGGCGCGCAAGCAGGGCGAGTCGGGCCCGCCCGTCCTGGACGACGCCGCCCCCAACCGGCCGATCATCGCGGCGATCGGCACCGTGCTGCTGGCGGCGGGGTCGCTGATCGGCATGGCCATGGTCGACGACCCGATGATGTGGCGGGGGATGCCGAAGGCCGCGAGCTTCCCGCACTCGGTCGCCTACGCGACGATCGTCGCGGCGTACTTCGGCCTGGGTCTCCAGTATTTCCTGCTGCGGTTCGGCCGCCGGTCGGCGAACTTCTTCGGCCTGTTCCTGTTCGTCGCCTGGGTCCTTCCGCTGATCCTGGGCGTGGTGACCATCCTCGCCGTCGGCCCGCCCGGCAACGACCCCCGGCCGCCGCTCATCTTCTCCGCGACCCCGATCGTGGGGATCGCCGCGACCTCGGACGTCTTCGAGGACGCGGCCGGCCCGGGCCCGGCGCTGGTGGCGTTCACCCTCGCGCTCCTCTTCGCCTTCGTCTTCAACACCCTCTACATCAAGGCCGTCCGCCGCGTCCGCCACGCCGTCGACCGCGCCGACGCCGCCATCGCCAAGCCCGACCCCGACCCGCTCGACGCCCTCCCGGCCGAGCCGGCGCCGGCGTGACGAAGGCCCGCCGCGTGAAGCCGCCGATCGCTCAATCCCGAGGCCCGTCGACCGGGAGGAGCCTCGCGTCCAGCTCGCGAGACCGCCCCCCCGGCTCGATGAGCCGATAGCGATCGTGCGACTCGGCCCCCCGGGGCTCCGACCTCACGACCGTCACGTCATGGACGTACATGCCCAGCTCGGGCGCAATGTGGAACAGGTCGTCGGACAGGGCCGGGCGGGCGTCGATCTCTCCGACCGTCATCCGCCAGCGACGCCGCACGGTCGACGAGACGGACAGCGTGGTCGTCCAGGACTTCGGCAGCCATCCAGCCGCCGTCTCCTGGTATTCGATCTGGACCACGTACTTCCGATCGGGGTTGGCGACGAACTGCACGATCGCCCCCTCGCGCCCCGGGTCGACCCAGAATTCCAGGTTACCGCTCCTCAGGATCTCGCAGTCGCGGCCCTCGTGGACGCCCCGTCCTTGATACACGAAGCCGGCCTCATCGAGCGGCGGGGACAGCCTCGTGGGGCGGACGTGGGCTCCCGCCCCAAGGACGATCCCCTGGGCGAAGAACAGGGCTTCGTATCCCGACGCGATCTCGCCGGCCGGCAGCAATTCGGGATCGCCCCGCATGATCTCCAGGTCGACGTGGGGCCTCGCCCGCCCCGCCCCCAGGCCGGGCAGGGAGTCCTCGAAGACCCGAATGAACCGCGTCCGCCCGTCTCCCGTGCACAGGCAGTGGAGTTTGTAGACCTGCCGGGACTTCCAGTCGTAGAGCGTTTCGTCGCGGTCGATCCGGTATCGATTGTTCGGCAAGTCCAGGATGACGCCCCGGGCCGACGGTTCCGTCACGTCTTCGACGGGATTGTCCGGTTCCGCGGACGGGAGCTCGGCGATCTCATTGAAGGACCCGCGTGGCCAGGTGCATTCGCCCTGGATCTTGTAGCGGACGGACGGAAGCCTTTCCCGCCGCTGGCGCCACGCGGCGAAGATCCGAGACGCGGGGTCGTCCCCGCGTGCCGGGACGGCCCACGCGACGAACAACAGGACGACGAGGCACCGCCGACGTAACGACGAAGTCATGGTCCCGGACTCCTCAGCCGCCCCTCCGGAGCCGTCGACCGGAGGCCTCCGCCAGGTTATCCGCCCCCGCCGCGCATCGACAATCCCCGGACCTCGAACGCCGCGTCGTAGGGGCCCGGGGCTTCCCAGCCGAGGTTGAAGGAGTCGATCGCCAGGTCCTCGTACCGCGTGTGCTTCAAATAGCCGTTCCGCCGCGAGATCGCCAGGGCCTCGCGGAGCAGCGCCGTCATGTCGACGTCCAGCCGATGCCAGGCGCCGTCGCCGGTGGGGGCCTTCCAGAAGCGCTTGCCGTCGAGGAGGCAGATGAACTTGCCGGTGGCGTCGTCCTTCCCCACGTCCAGCGCGTGGTGGGCCGGGGGGATGGCGTGTCGGGCGTCGAAGAAGGGGATGCCGAACCAGATCATGTCCTGATAATCGGGACTCCCCTTCGCGACGTTATGGACGGTCCAGAATGCGGACACCTGCGCCGTGTGCCGGCCCGGGTCGAGCTTCCCTTCGCTCCACGGGGCCGGCTTGCAGGAGGGGATCCGCGCCTCCATGGCGAAGGTCAGCGTCTTGAAGTCCTTGAGCGCGATCGGAGCCTTGAAGCCCTGCTCGATCAGCAGGTGCGGCCAGGCTTCGCCGTCGGCGCGCATGCGGCCGTCGTATTCGAAGTCGCCCCGCACTTCCAGAATCAGGCCGACGGGCCCGAAGCCGGAGCGGTCGACCACGACGCGCTTGGCCCGGTTCTCCGCAGTCCACCGGCCGCCCGCGTCGGTGCAGCGTTGCGGTTCGAGCAGCTCGCGCGTCGCCCACTGCGGCATGCGCCAGGCGGGCGGCCCCACGTCCGGGTCGGCCGTCGTGCGAAGCTCGCCGATCTCCAGCTTCGGGACGGGGTGGCTGGCCGCCGTCAGCATGAAGCCGCGTTCGAAGGTGGGGTCGGCGAACAGCTCGCGGGGGGCGGTCGCGTCGGGGGATTGGCCCAGGATGGCCGTGATCGCGAGCGACGCCAGAGTCGTCATCATCGACATCGCCCTCGGAGTCTGTTCCAGGAGGTGTAATCGAACGTCCTTCCCCCCTGGCGGGGGAAGGTGGCCCGGAGGGCCGGATGAGGGGGAGGACGAGCGAGAAAGCCGTCGGGATCCTGAGCCGGTCGGACGGGCCTTCGGATCCCGATGGAGCCGGTGCTTCGCATCCCCCTCATCCGACCCCTTCGGGGTCTGCCTTCCCCCGCGAGGGGGGAAGGCGTCGCGAGGATCGCCCCGCGACCTTCCGGAACAGCCTCTCAGCCGCCGGCCTTGATGAGATTCCCCAGCGCCTCGTCGAGCGAGCCGCCGCGGAGGTCGAGGCGGATGATGGTCCCCTGGGGGTCGATGAGGTAGGTGGCCGGGATCGAGGCGACGCCGAAGGCTTCCACCAGGTCGACGCCGGCCGTCGTGTTGTGGAGCTGGATCCAGGGGATCTTGCGGGCCTTCACGAAGTCGACCACGGCCGTCCGGGTGTCGTCCAGGCTGACGCTGACGATCTCCAGGCCCGCGGCGTGATACTTCTTGTATGCTTCCTGGAGCCGGGGCAATTCGACGATGTTGGGCGTGCACCAGGTCGCCCAGAAGTCGACGAGGACGTACTTGCCGCGCAGGCTCGCCAGCCGCACCGTCTTCCCCTCGACGTCCGTCGCCTCGATGTTCGGCGCGGGCTTGCCGACCCGGGCCAGCCGGCCCAGCTCGGCCTCGGCCCGCTGCTTCACCGCCGCACTCTCGGGGAACTTCGCGGCGAGCGTCTGGTACACCTGGGCGGCCGTGCCGATCTCCCCGGCGGCGACCGCCGCCGCGGCGAAGGTCTCGGAGAAGCTGGAGGCGAACTCCTCCTGCTCGGCCAGCGTCAGGCCCTGGATCAGCTCCTGGTAGCGGGCGAGGGCCTCGGGGAACTGCTTCGCCTTCGCCCGGCCCATCACCGTGATGACCTGCGCCAGCGACTTCACCGGGCCGTCCGGGCTCTCCTTCAGGTAGCGCTCGGCCGCCTCCTGGTTCTCGGCGAACCAGTCGTGTTCGATCACCTTGTTGAACAGCGCCGCATACGCCTGGTCGCGATCCTCGGCCTTGGGGTTCTTGATCAGGTACTCGCCCAGCTCCCGGACCAGCGACCGGTCGTGGCGGTTCTGGATCTCGGCCACGCTCTCCGGCGCCGCCGTCTGGGCGCGGAGGTCCGTCACGAGCGCCGACGACGCGAGCAAAGCCATCCCGAAACGACGAAGGTCCATGAGGGCGTCCCTATACCAGACCGTCCCCTCCACGACCCCGACCAGCCCCGAATTCACATGCACGCGCCCACAATCCGCGCTTTCTTTTCCCGGGAGGCGTTTTGTGTAGCACTACTAGTTAGGGGGATTGCGCAGGGCGGTCGGGCCGGATGTTGGAGAGAGGTCGAGGAATCGGAGAAAACGAAACGATGTTCGACGATCGAAGCCAACCAAAAATCCACGCAAAACACTTAGAACCAAGACCTTACGCCAACCCACAGGAAGGCTCGACGCGACGAACGGAGCCGTATCGAAGCCGTTCGTCGCGGGCCCTGGGCGATGCGTGAGGGCTCAGCCGACCTCGACGGCGCCGAGCCGGGCCGCGGGGGCCGGGGCGGGGGCGGTGCGCGCCGGGGCGAGCAGGCCGCGGATCTGTTCGAACCACTGGTAGCAGCAGGGGCCCATCTCGTGCGAGGCCAGGAACGCCTGGCGGCCCTTCTCGCCCATCTGGCGGGCGAGGTTGCGGTCGGCACCCAGGCGTTCGAGGGCCTTGACCACGCCGTCGGCGTCGCCGAACGGGACGGCGAACCCGCCCCCGGAGCGGCGGACGAGGTCGGCCGACTCGCAGTGCGGAGGGCCCACGAAGACCGCCGGCCGGGCCGCGGCCATGATGCCGTAGAGTTTGCCCGGGACGACGATCCCGGTCATCTCCGGCCGCATCGAGATCAGGTGGACGTCGGCCGCGGAGAGGGACAGGTGCAGCTCATCGCGGGGGACGTAGTCCAGGATCCGGACGTTGTCCAGGCCGTCGCGCTCCTTGGCCGCCTTGACCTCGGCGAGCCTCGGGCCGCCGCCGACGAACAGGAAGGCCACGTCCCGGCGATCGCGGAGCGCCTTCGCCGCGGCCAGGAACTCATCGAAGGTGTGGGCGAGCCCCAGGTTCCCGGAGTACATGCAGACCAGTTCGTCCGCGTACCCCAGCCGCTTGCGCAGCGAGTTGGAGGCGTGGGGGACGGGATAGACCTCGTCCTTGCGGCTCCAGACGGGGATCTCGGCGATGCGGTCGGCGCGGACGCCCTTCATCAGGATCCGGTCGGCCATGTAAGGCCCCAGGACGACGACGCGGTCGGCCTGGCGGAGGACGGCGTCGCTCAGCCAGCGGAGCCCCTTCACGACCGGGTTGGTCGGCGACATCCGCTTGAGCGCCAGGCTGGCGTCAGGGTGGAGGTCCATGCTCCAGCAGACGTGCGCCGACCCCTTGAACTTGCGGAGCAGCGTCCCGACCAGGCCGATGATCGGCGGGGTGGTCAGGGTGACGACGGCGTCGAAGCGCGGCAGGCGGATCGCCTTCACGACGGCGCGGACGTAGAAGCTGAGGTAGTCGGTCATCCGGGCCAGCGTGCTCTTGCGGCCGAGCGAGGTGGCCGGCACGCGGTGGATGTGCACGCCGTTGCGGACCTCCTCGGCCGGGGGCGTCGGGTCGCCGGGCTTGTAGCGCGACTGCGAGCAGAGGACGTGGCACTCGAAGCCCCGAGCGGCCAGCGACTCGGCCAGGTCGGTGAGGTGCTGGGCGGTGGAGGCGTGGTCGGGCCAGTAGTATTGATTGATGAAGAGGAGCCGCCCGCCACCGCGGGCCGGGCCGGGCTCGGCCGCCGGCGCGTCGCCGTCCGCCGGCGCGAAGGGGCGAGGGGCCGTCGCCGGGCCGAGGGGGCGAGCCGGCCTGGGGCCCTCGCGGAACCAGAGCTTGCGGTTCAGCATGTGTCGTCCACCCGGACCGTCGCGGCCCGCCTGAAGCTGGGGATTCGGGATGGGATGCGGCGCAAGCCCGGCCGCGCAGGCGGGGGCGATCCCGCCCGCGCGGCGGCATGCTCCCGGGGGCCCCGAGATGCGCGAGGCCCCCGGCCGGATCGCGGGTCAGACGTTCGCGAACGGGTTCTGGAACGAGATGAGCTGGGCGGCGCGGACCAGCTCGGAGATGCCGCGGTCGAGGTCGATGGTGGTCTCGAAGCCCTTGGCGCGGATCTTCTCGTAGGAGACCTCGTAGTTGCGCTGGTCGGCGTCGCTGCCGACCTCGGCGAAGTGGAGGTAGAAGTCCGTGTGCTCCAGGATCTTCCGGGCCACATCCTCCTTGGTGAAGTTCATGCTCTCGTGGCCGACGTTGTAGACGTCGTCCTTCACGTCGTCCCAGCGCTCCAGGGCGAAGATGAAGGAGCGGGCCATGTCGCGGACGTGGACGAAGGTCCGCTTGAAGCCGCCCTCGTAGACGATGAGGTTGCGGTTCTTGACGGCCTGGTAGGTGAAGTCGTTCGGCATGAGGTCGAGCCGCATCCGGTTGCTGACGCCGAAGGCGGTGGCGTAGCGGTAGGCGATGCCGTTGCCGGCGTCGAGCGTCATCTGCTCGGCCGTCGCCTTGGTCTCGCCGTAGAGCGTGATCGGGGCGCGGGGGGTGTCCTCGTTGCAGACGTAGTCCGGGATGGAGCCGTAGATGGAGCCCGTGGAGGCGAAGAGGAATCGCGTGTCCTTCTTGCGGGCCTCCAGCAGGTTGCGCGTCCCGCCGACGTTGATCGCCTCGGCGAGCTGGGGCTCCTTCTTGCAGGCGGGGTAGCCGACGATGGCGGCCAGGTGGATGATCGCGTCGACGCCGTCGACGGCCTTCTTCACCGCGGCGGGGTCGCAGACGTCGCCCTGCTGCAGCTCGAAGCGACTGTCCTGGCAGCAGGGGAGCAGGCCCTGGCCGCCGAACCGGAGGTTGTCCAGGACGCGGACCCGGTGGCCCTGCTCCAGGAGCGCGGGGACGAGCGTGGAGCCGACGTAGCCGGCTCCGCCGGTGACGAGGATACGCATGGCGGTTCCATCCTTGGTGAGGTCGCGACGCGCTTTGGGGGCGTCGATCGTGCGTCGGGAGACGGGTTGCACGGCCGACAAGGGGTGGGGCTGTCGATGATGCCGAGGCGTCGCGCGCCAGGCCCCCGTCCTTGTGGGCTCGTCCTTGGTTGCGAAACAGCGTCCGTGGCCGGATCGGGCGATCGTCGGTGCGAGGTCGTCGGCCTCCCCGCGGCTCCCGAGGGCCCGGCGACCAATCCGTCGGGCGGGCCTGTTCGGAATGAGGGAGCCGTTCGTCCCGGTCCGTCGGCGAGAGTATCGGCGGACGCGGCGTCGATGTCAACCGCAACTTTGTTGCGGGATTTTCACCCCCACCGGCGGGGATCAATCCGGGTCGACGCCCAGCTCGCGCAGCATGGCCGCCAGCCGCTCGGCGCGGTCGTCGGCCTGTTCCCGCAGCCGCCGCTCCGCCTCGGCCCGCTCTCGCTCCGCCTCGGCCCGCTCTCGCTGGACGGCGGCGCGGAGGTCGGCATCCTCGCGGAGCCGGCGCTCGGCGACGGCCTGGCGCTGGGCCCGACGGCGTCGTCGACGCTCCTCGTCGGCGGCCTGCTTGACCTCCTGGAACGTCCGGAACCGCTCGCCGCCCGGGCCGCGCACGACCAGCGCGTCCTTCCGCCGCGGGGCCTTGAACGTGATCCCCAGCCGCGGGCTCGCCCAGCCGCGGAAGTCGGCGATCGGCCGCAGCCCGCCGCCCTCGCGGGCCCAGCCCTCCAGCTTGCCGGACTCGGGGTCGTAATAGTAATATTCTTCGACGCCGCGGCGGTCGTAGATCGCCAGCTTGCGCCTCATCTCGGCGGCCGTGTTGCTCGGCGAGTCGATCTCGAAGACCACCTGCGGCGCGACGCCGGCCTCGACCCACTCGCGGTACGATCGGCGGTGGCCCTTCGGCCGGCCGAAGACCACGAGCACGTCGGGGGCGACGACGTCGTACTTGTCCGTCCGGTCGGCGTACCAGAGCAGGTCGGCGGCGACGAAGACGTCGTCGCGGTCGGCGAACAGGGCGGCGATCCCCTCCTTGATCGTGACGATCCACTGGTACTGGAGCGTGCTCTCGGCCATCGGCTCGCCGTCGCTGCTGGGATACTCCGGCTCGTAGGGGTCGACGAAGATCGAATCTTCCGTCGAGGGTCCGGGTCCGGGCTGGGCGGTGCTCATGGCGAGGGCTCCCGCGCTTCGCGTTGGTCACAGGCGTTCAGTCCATGTCTACCACGAACCGGGCCTCCCCGCCAGCCGAAGCCGGAGCCGGGCGCGTTGACGGATCGGCCGCGAGGCCGGTATAGGTGCATCGGGAGGGCCGCCCGGCGCCGGGCCGCCGCGACGCATTCAAGGGGGATGTCGCCATGTGCGGGATCGTCGGCTACACGGGCGCCAAGGAGGCCGCCCCCGTTCTCGTGGCGGGGCTGAGGCGGCTCGAATACCGCGGGTACGACAGCGCGGGGATGGCCGCCGTCGAGGCCGGGTCGATCGAGCTGCGCAAGCAGGCGGGGCGGGTCCAGGTGCTGGAGGAGCTGCTGCGGTGGGATCCGGTGGCGGCGACGAACGGCGTCGGCCACACGCGATGGGCCACGCACGGCCGGGCCGACGACGTCAACGCCCACCCGCACGTCGGCGGCCGGGAGGGGCGGCGGTCGGTGGCCGTGGTCCACAACGGCGTCATCGAGAACTACGCGGCGCTGCGGAGGGAGCTGGAGGCCGAGGGCTTCGCCTTCCGCAGCCAGACCGACACCGAGGTCGTCGCCCACCTGATGGCGCGCGAGCTGGAGCGCGGCGACGAGCCGCTCGACGCCCTGCTCCGCGTCCTCCCGCGCCTGGAGGGGACCTACGGCCTGGCCATGGTGACGGCCGACCGCCCCGGCGAGCTGCTGGGCGCCCGGCTGGGGAGCCCGCTGGTCGTGGGGGTCGGCGAGGGGGAGCACTTCCTGGCCAGCGACCCGGTCGCGGTCGCCCCCTACACGGCGAACGTCGCCTACCTCCAGGACGGCGAGGCCGTCCGCGTCACGCCGCGGGATTTCGAAGTCCGCCACCGCGAGCGCGGGCCGATCGCCCCGCGGATCGACCGCATCGACTGGAAGCCCGACGCCGTGGAGTTGGGCGGCCACGCCCACTACATGCTCAAGGAGATCCGCGAGCAGCCCGACACGGCGACGAACGCCTGCCGCGGCCGGCTCGTGCGGGCCGAGGGCTCGGCGCGGCTCGGCGGCCTGAACATGACGGCGCGGCAGCTCCGCCGCGTCCGCCGCGTGGTCCTCGCCGCCTGCGGCACGAGCTGGCACGCGGCCCTGGTCGGCGAATACCTCATCGAGCGCCTGGCCCACCTGCCGGTGGAGGTCGAGTACGCCGGCGAGTTCCGTTACCGCAACGGCCCGCTCGACGACCGCACGCTGGTGATCGTCCTGAGCCAGTCCGGCGAGACGGCCGACACCCTCGGCGCCCTCCGCGAGTCGCGGCGCCGCGGCCACCCGACGCTGGCGATCGTCAACACCGTCGGCAGCACGATCGCGCGCGAGGCCGACGGCGGCGTCTACCTCCACGCCGGGCCCGAGATCGGCGTCGCCAGCACCAAGGCGTTCTCGGCCCAGGTGGCCGTGCTGGCGCTCCTGGCCCTGCACCTCGGCCGCCTGCGGCAGCTCTCGTTCACCGAGGGCGCGGCGGTGGTCGACGCCCTCGGATCGGCCCCCGCGCTGATCGGCGAGGCCCTCAAGGCCGAGCCGGCCGTCGAGGCCGCCGCCGACCGCATCGCCCAGGCGCGGAGCGTCCTGTTCCTCGGCCGCGACCTGCACTACCCGGTGGCGCTGGAGGGGGCGCTGAAACTCAAGGAGATCAGCTACATCCACGCCGAGGGCTACCCCACGTCGGAGATGAAGCACGGGCCGATCGCGCTGATCGACCCGCAGACCCCCTCGGTCTTCGTCGCCCCGCGCGGGCCCCTGCACGCCAAGACCCTGAGCAACATCGAGGAGGTCCGCGCCCGACGGGGCCCGATCGTGAGCGTGGGATTGGCCGACGACGAGGACCTGGCGCGGCTCTCCGACCACGTCCTGCCGATCCCGGACGCCCCCGAGGTGATCCAGCCCCTCCTGGCCGTCGTCCCGCTCCAGCTCCTGGCCTATCACGTCGCCCGCATCAAGGGGTGCGACATCGACAAGCCGAGGAACCTCGCCAAGAGCGTGACCGTGGAGTGACGCCGGACGCCCCGGGGGATGATGAATGTCAGGCCCGAGCCCGCCGCCGCGCGGCCAGGCCGACGACCAGGACGGCCGTCCCCGCCATGGCCAGGCTCGCCGGTTCGGGGACGGCCGCGGCGCCGAGGGCGTAGGTGATGTCGTCCACGGCGAAGTAGGCGGGCGAGGCGAAGCCGTATCCGTCCGCGGTTTCGAGCGTCCCGGATACGTTGAAGTACAGCCGCTCGGCCCCGGCCAGGGCCGACAGGTCCATGTATTTCCAGCTGTCGACGATGACAGCCCCTGTCAGATCCCGGTTGTCGCCCAGGTAGAAGTCGACGCCGATGGCAGCCCCCATAGCGTCCGTGAGCACATTGCCGGAAGCGTCCGTCCCGTAGGCCGTCACCTTGAACCAGTCGGGGAATTCGCCGTTCTCCCCGCCCAACGGACGGCCGGTGAAGCTGTCGCCCCGGAGCATCGACAGCGCGGCGTACGTCGCGTTGGTGATGTACATGCCCTGGATGATCGCATTCTCCGGCAGCGTGAAATAGGACAGGCCCTCCAGGTGGGCGATGTCGAGCGGGTTGAAGGGCTCGTTGCCGGTGTTGGTCGCTCTGAGGTCATGATATCCGAACGCGACCCCGAAGTTCGATCCCGAGTGAGCCGCGACGTTGTAGACCGAGAACTGGTTGGTGAAGCCCTCGGTCTCCATGTCGACTTGGTTGGAGTAGGCGAAGCCCTCCCAGTAGCCCGGCATGACCCGGTTGACGAAGTCTATTCCGCCGGAAGAGAAGATCCCCTGATCCAGCGGCCCCCACTGCCCCTCGACCTCCGCCGTGGGGTCGAACGGGCCGCTCTTGGCGGAGTTGAAGTCCAGCGAGAGGTCCTCGAAGTCGACGGTCACGACGCCCGCGCGGGCGGAGCCCAAGGCGAGGACGACGGCGGTCAGGGACGAGAGCAGACGGAGGTGTCGAGGTCTCATGGGTCCTTGATTCCCTTGTCAGAGGAGGAAGTAATATCGGCCGGCTCGGCGCGCACCGCGATCAGGCCGATATCTGTGGCTGATCGGCGGGAAGGAGACGGCGTCCCCCGGCCGTCGCGTCGGCGACGTCGGCGGGCACGCGGTGCGACGGTCAGGTCGTGGCGGGCGTCATCGATGGCCTTTCCGCCGGGACGGGCAGGATGAGGCGGGCGCGGCCGTGCCGGGCGCGCCCCCCGCGGCCGATCCGCGCGGGCGTGCGCCGCGGACGCCGACGGCCGGGCGTCCTCGCAGCTCTCGACGGGCAGGTCTTCTGGCTCTCGGCTCGAACGGCCTCGGACGACCTTCCCGCCCCGCGAGGGGCAGTGGCCCTGTGGTCCGAAGCCTCGCCGATTACAGCGGCGGCCCCGCGCCGGATTCGCACCGGCTTCCCTATTCTCCCCCCCGAGCGTTCTCGGCCGGGGGCACCTGTCGAGCGGGCCCCAGGATAGCACCGCGGCGGCGAAACCTCAAGACGACGCCGCGGCGTCGCCATCGCCCATCTTCATATGAAGCAGCGGAAACGGGTCTCCCCGCCCGTCGCGGGCCGAGCGGCCGACGACGCGGAATCCCATCCGGAGGTAGAAGCCGACGGCCTGCGGGTTCTGCTCGTTGACGTCGACCTCGTCGCACCCCAGGCGCCCGACGGCGTGCTCGACGAGCGCCCGCCCGGCCCCCCGGCCCCGATGCTCCGGCGCGATGAACAGCATCTCGATCCGGCCCCCGCGCGTCCCCAAGAAGCCGACCAACTCGCCGTCTTCCTCGCAGCCGGCCAGGTCGACGGCGCGCAGGTACTCGCGCAGGATCAGCGGCTTCATCACCTGGACGTCCACCTCGGTCAGGAAGTCGTGCGTGGCGCGCACGGACGCCTCCCAGATGTCGACCAGGCGGGGGTGATCGGCGACGGAGACCGGGACGATCGTCATGAGGCATGGCTCCCTGTCGGGTTCGCCCCAGCTTGACGGATCGGCCCCGACGCGGCCAGGGGAACCGGCTTGGCGCTCCGGGGACGCGCTGCGATCATCGGGGCTCGCCGGCCCGAAGGACGGCCGACAACCGCATCCCGCAAGGATCGAGCCCGCCAACATGACGATCAGGATCATCCGGCAGCCGCTGACGACCGTGGACGCCCCCTGGGTCGCCGCGGGGATCTTCGACAAGGAGGCGGCGCTCGCGTCCGACGTGCGCGGGACCGGCGTCGAGTCGCTGACGGCCCGGCTGCTGGAGGAGAAGGAGATCAAGGGATCCGTCGGCGAGACGGTCGCGCTGTACGCGCCGGCCGGGTTCCGGTCGCCGTCGCTGCTGCTGTTCGGCCTGGGGTCCAAGGCCAAGCTCGACGCCCGCGCGGCGTTCTCGGCCGGCGTGGCGCTGGCGAAGAGGCTGGCGGGCAGGCCGCGCGACCGCGTCGCCGTGAGCGCGGCGGGGATCCTCGAAGCGGACGCCTCGCTCGCCTCGGCGCTGGTCGAGGGGATCGTGGTCGGCATGCAGGGGCCGGGGCTGCACAAGTCCGAGCCCAACCGCCACCCCTTCCCGCTCGACCTGGTCGCGCCCGAGGGGACGACCGACGCGGCCGTCGCCGAGCTGGAGCGGCAGGCCGCGCGCGGCGAGGTCGTCGGGCAGTCGGTGAACATGGCCCGGATGCTGGTGAACACCCCGCCGTCCGAGAAGCCCCCGGCCGTGCTGGCGGAGGTCGTGCGCAAGGCGGCGTCCGGCCACGGCGTCGCGGTCGAGGTCTGGGACGCGGCGAAGATCCGCGAGGAGCGGTTCGGCGGCCTGCTGGCCGTCGCGGCCGGGTCCGACGAGCCCCCGTCCTTCGTCACGCTCGAATACTCGAACGGCGGCGACGAGGCCCCCGTCCTGGCGATCGTCGGCAAGGGCGTGACCTTCGACTCCGGCGGCCTCAGCCTCAAGCCGAGCGCCTCCATGGAGGACATGAAGTCCGACATGACCGGCGCGGCGG